>Ga0182019_10000164_pt1 | contig 32822 bp, 22 predicted proteins | sample 812E2MmetaG_FD_120483 | JGI IMG/M metagenome (GOLD analysis project Ga0182019, IMG submission 120483) | Permafrost microbial communities from Stordalen Mire, Sweden - 812E2M metaG | ecosystem: Environmental > Terrestrial > Soil > Wetlands > Permafrost | place: Sweden: Stordalen | collected...
AAGATCGGGGAAGGCAGAAGTGAAGCCTTCGCTGCTTCAGGAGAAGCAACCCTTGCAGTGGCGCCGTCCGGCGCTTCCGGCCAGCCGCCCCGTCCCAGCGAGGGAGCCACGCCGGCACCCGCGCCAGTCGGCGATAGCACCACAGGAACGCCCCCCCAGCCGGGGCGCAAGATCACCTCGCCCATCGACGCGGCCATTGAGATCCTAAAGGGCCAGGCCCCTGGCCGTGGGTTGCATGTGCGGCAGATCGCAGATGCAGCGGTCCGCCGGCGACTCATCCACGGAGAGCCCAACGAAGCGTGGCGAGTCATGCGAGCCGCGCTTGCGGCCGAGGGCAAGGAGAGGCTGCGCGCCGGCCAGCGGCCCCGCGTTCGACCCGCAGGCAGCGGGCTGTACGCCTTGGCCCGCCGTCCCCCGGATAGTGATCTCGAGCGAGCCGAGTTCGTGCTGGGCGAAGCCAGGAAAGCCCTGCGCGAGCGAACCTTGGCCGCACTTGAGCAGCGCTTGGCGGACCTGAGTCCGGCGGCTTTCGAGGCGGTGGCCCGCGTCCTTCTGCAACGTGAGGGATTCGGCCCGGCTACCTTCGTCAAACGGGTGGAAGGCACAATCTATCTTGAGGCATTGCGGGGACGGGGCTTCCGGCCCTCGCGCTGCCTCATCGCCTTGCGGCCAGGCGCCGCAGCTGCGGGACGTCGAGCTTTGGGCGAGTTGCGCGCGGGCATCCGGGCGCGCAACCAGGACGAAGGGGTGCTGGTGATTGCCGGCCGGTTGGCCGACGACGGCGTCGCGGAATGGAAGCAGTCGGGCGCGCCGGTGGAGGTCGTGGACGGTCCTGCGCTGGCCGAGACCTGCGTTCGTCACGGGGTGGGCGTCATCGGTACCGTGGTCAACGTCGATTTCGTCGACGCGGACTTTTTCGCCGAGATCTCCGAGGGCTAACTCCAGTGGCCGCCGGCTGCCGTCTCGAAGCGGAGGCTGTAGCCGAATGGTCGTGGTTGGGTCGGGTTCCCTATCGGCCGGCACTCGAGCTGCAAGAGCAGATCCGGAACGAGATTCTGGCCGGCTGCAGACGGGAAACCCTGCTCCTGCTTGAGCACCCGGCCGTGATCACATTGGGCCGCCACGCCGACCCGGCCCACGTGTTGCTTCCTATTCCGGCTCTGCGTGCTCGGGGCGTGGAGGTTTGCCGGACGTCACGCGGAGGCGACGTGACCTTCCACGGACCGGGTCAGCTTGTGGGCTACCCCGTTTTCCGGCTGCGCCGGGGCGTACGCGGCCACATGCAGGCCATGGCGACCAGCATCGTTGCGTGGCTTGCCAGCCTCGGACTTGCGGCCGAATGGCGCGCATCGACCCCTGGGGTGTGGATCGGAGCCGACAAAATCTGTGCGTTCGGGGTGCACGTGCGACATGGAATCGCCACACACGGGTTCGCCCTCAACCTTGCCGTCGACTTCGAGGGGTTCTCGACCATTGTCCCCTGTGGCCTGCCAAGCGCGGGCGTCACGTCGTTGGCTCGACAGATCGGCTGCGCGCCGCCACCCGAAATGGTCGCGCGATCTCTCATCGGCTTGTTTGAGAAGAACTTTGGTGTACAACTAATAGAGATGCGTGTTCCCGGTTGCAATTGGACAGCGCCACTCACTAGAATGATGGAAGCATCGTGAAGGCACGGACCAGGCCGCGGATCGCAGTCATCTACAATCGCGACTTCGAGGGAGCCGAATCGGATCCCGAGAACAAAGCGCGCGAGGATGTGAAGGAGATAGCGGACCACATCGTTCGCATCCTGAATGCGAACGGCTATGATGGCTCCGGCCTGGGCGTCACCGGCGACGTGAGGAGCGCGCTCGGCGAGTTGCGTGTGCTCAAGCCGGCCGCGGTTTTCAATCTTTGCGAGTCGATCCATGGGGACAACCGCTTCGAGAGTCTGCTGCCGTTGCTCATGGAGCTGGAGAGGATCCCCTACACCGGATCGGGGCCGTTTGCCCTGTCCCTGGCGCTGCGCAAGGAAAAGGTGAAGGATATCCTCTGCGCCCGTGGCATTCCGGTGCCGAAAGGGTCGGTGGTGTCGGAGGCAGGGGAACTGGCTGGTTGGGTCCTGCCGTTTCCCCTCATCGTCAAGCCGGCGCGTGAGGACGCCTCGGTCGGGATCACTCGGGCGTCGGTAGTCAGCGATGAGAAGGCGCTCCACGCGCGCGTCCTCCACATCCTTGGCCACTACCGCCAGCCTGCATTGGTCGAGCAATACATCGACGGGCGCGAGATCTACGTCTCCTTGCTGGGACAGGTTGACGGTGGGCTGCAGGTCTTCCCATTTTTCGAGATCGACTTTTCCGCCATGCCAGCGGACCGGCCCAAGATCGTGTCGTTCGAAGGCAAATGGGTGGAGGAGTCGGTTGAGTACAAGGGCACCCGGCCGATCCGCTGCGAAGCGCTGTCGGCCGATCTGCGTGGTAAGGTTGCGCAGACCGCTCTCGACGCCTTTCGCTGTGTAGGCCTGCGCGACTACGCCCGAATGGACATCCGTTTGGCCGCCGATGGAACGCCCTACGTCATCGACGTGAACCCCAACTGTGATCTTTCCGACCTGGCGGGCGGTTTCTCCCGGGCGGCGAAGGCGGGCGGTCTTTCATACAAGGACGTGATTCTGCGACTGATGTCTTTGGCTCTCTCGCGGAGGCTGGATGAGACACCGATCCCCTTGGCTGGGCTGCCCAGTGAGGCTGATCTGAGGGCAGAGCGCGAATCCCTGCCCGCTGGAAGTGGTTTCGCGCCGGCAGGCGTTCGGCGGGGCGGCTGAGACCAGCTTGCATGAGCTGGTCGTGGCGGCAGGTATGGCTTCGGGGCGCCGCCTGGGCGGTGCTTGTGCTGGGAGCCGTCGCCTGTAGGCAGCCGAGCGCGAAACCGAGCGCGGCAAGCCAGCTGTGGCTCGGGCCGCTGGACATCACCGCTACGACGAGCGCAGGTGATGAGTTTTCGCTCGTCGACCGAGGGGCGCTGGCGCGCAAAGCGCGCTCGCAGCTCTTGCAAGCGGGGATCTTCGCTGGCGAAGCCCAGGAAAGTACCGAATTCGGCGCAGCCGTGGCGAGCATCCGCATCACCCTATCCATGGAAGTGGTGCGGGCCGAAAGCAAGGCCGCTGTGCGCGCTGGTGTGCGGCTGAACGTGTCCACTCGACCTGCCGGCGCGGCTCCTGCGCACTTTGGCGAAGATGTACAGGCGAACGCCGAGATGGTCTACGATCCGGAGGCACAGCCAAACAAGCAGGAGGTGCTGCAACGGCTGGCAGAGCGTGCGGTGGGCGACTTGCTGGCCGGCTACCTCGCGCGCCAGAAGCTGTGGTCTGCCGAGCCCCGAGCCCTGCACGCGGCCTTGGCCTCTCCCGGCGAGATGCGCCTGGAGGCCATCCGGGTAGCGGCAGCCCGCAAGCTGCGCGATGAAGTTCCCACATTGATCGGGTTGCTCTCCGACGATGAGGAAACTATTCGGGATGCCGCACTCGGTGCGCTGGTCGAGCTGCGCGATCCACGCGCAGTCCCGGCACTGACCAAGAGCAGGTCGATGAAAGACCGTCGGGAGATGCGCAAGATTATCGATGCCCTCGCATCCCTTGGGGGACAGGAGGCCACCGACTACCTGAGCTTCGTGGCCGATGCTCACGAGGACGAAGAGATCAGGAACATGGCGAAGAGCGCGCTCTCGCGTTCGAGAGCCAAGAGCCAGGTCAAATCGCCAAGTCCATGAATGCCGCATGGAGCTGCGCCCGTGGCGTCAAATCTGACAACAAGATAGGCGGGCTTCCAATACTCATTTGAAATCGTATAATCAAAGCTAGTGGCAGCAGCCAATGAAGTTGGCACGTCGGGAGGGGCGGGCAATAGCCTTTGGCCCCTGATAGCGGATCGCTATCGGCTCGGTCGACGACTCGGAAGCGGAGCCAGCAGCGAGGTATACGCGGCCGAGGACCTAGCTGACCACACAGACTGCGCGGTGAAGCTGTTTTCTGCTGACTTGGATCCAGGGGCCGTGGCGCGCCTGCTCGACGAGTTTGGCCGTCTGAGCGAGCTTGGCCACCGCGGAATCGTCAGGGTTCGGGACACCGGACGGATCGCCGAAGGTGGCTTGGCAGGCCGACCCTTTCTGGTGACTGACCACTTGTCGGGGCTAGATCTGGCAGCGCATCTAGCCGCGGCCCATGGCGAGGATCGTTTTCATCGTTTCGCCGCTGCGGCCGAGGATTTGGCTGACGCCGTGGCCTACCTCCACGGCCGCGGCCTGGTCCATGGTGACATCAGCCCCAGCAATGTTCGCTGCGACCGTGAAGGTCGCCCGGTGCTCATCGATCTCGGGCTGTCCGAGCGCCTGCGCCCGATCTCCGGAGACCACGACGGCCTGGGCACCGTCGCGGCAGGTGCCTCAGGCACCTTGGGCTTCATCGCGCCCGAGGCTCTGGTGGGTGAGCGCGGCTCGGCGGCTGACCTATTCAGTTTGGGAGCAACACTGTACGCGGCGTGGACAGGCGTGCCTCCCTTTGGTGTGGGAATGGAGGCCGTTCGTCGTCTCATGGAAAGCCCACCGCCCACGCCGTCCGTTCTCTGTCCCGGCCTGCCGGCAGCTTGGGATGCTCTGCTAGGCCGCTTGCTGGCCGTCGCCAGCGAGAACCGGCCGGCAAGCGCGCGCGACCTGCTGCGGGAGATTCGCCGCATTCTTCCGAACAACGTCACGCCGGTTGAACTGGACCTGTCGGTGCCGTATCCAGCCGGCGATCCCCTGGCGGGTCTGCTGGTCGGCCGCGCCAAGCAGACGCAAGCGCTCTGGGCGCTGGTGGAACGGCTCGCAGAAGGGAATGCCCCGGCCGGCGTGGTGACGGTTTCCGGTCCACCCGGCTCCGGCCGCCGCACGCTGATCCGGCGGGTTCTGCGCGATGTGCGACTGGCCCTGCTTTCGCAAACCTTGCCGTCCTTCAGCGTGGACGAGCGTGGCTTGGTGGCGCTGCAAGCTGAGCTGCCCGCCCGCCCTGGCGAGGCAATACCCCTGTGGGACGAGCCTGCCCGCTCGCTGCAAGCTCGCACGGCCGCACTGGTCGATGCGCTTGAAACGCGCGCGCAGCAACGGCCGCTCTGTCTGGTGCTTGGACCAGGCGAACAAGAGGAACTTCTCGCCCAGGCGGTGGCAGAGGGATCACCCGGTGGCCGCCTGCTGGTCATCTTGCCCACCGAGCAGGCCCTGCGCAGCGCCGAGGCTGTCGACCTTCGACTCGGGCCGCTTCAGGTCGAGGATATCTGTGCGCTCGCCGCTCACGCGGCAGGGACCGAGCCGACATCGCAAGTGGTCGATCAGATCGTGCGCGCCTCCGGGGGTCTTGCGGCTTCGGCCGCGTTGCTTGTGCGTCGCTGGGTACAACAGGTCCGCGAGGGCCGGCCCGAGGCATTCCGGGTCGACGAGGATGATGCCGACTTCGCTCGACTGCTTGATACGACGTTCGCCGGCCTGAGCTACAACACCCGCGCTTGGCTGACGGCCCTAGTGCTTGCGCAGTCGCAGAAACTAGTCGCCGATCTGGGGGAGTGGGATCCTCTGACATGGCGACTGGACACTGCAGTTGCGATGCGCGAGGCCCAAACCGCAGGTTGGTTTGAAGCCTCGCAACTGGCGGTCCCCACGGAATCCCATGCGGCCGCGGTCTTTCGCGCAGTCAAGCGTGACAAGGCACTGCATCCGCTCGTGCGTCGGGCTATTCAGCCTTTGTCCGAGTCAGATCCTCGGCGTGGCGAGGCGCACCTGGCGCTGGGAGAGATTGAACAAGCAGCTACCTGTTTTCGGGCTGCAGCGCTGGCCGCGGGCGGGGCTGGCCGCTTCGGGGACGTGGCACGGTTCGCGATACGCGCCAGGGCCGCCGACCCTGAGGCCGGCACGCCGACCGAGCACCTCGCCTGGGCCACGGCTTTGGGGCTGGTGGGCCAGTACGACGAAGCGCTCGCGGCTCTGGGCACGCCAGCACCGGACGGCACGATGGAGATCAAGATCGAGTTGGCAGAACGTCGGGCCTGGCTGCTGGGACGGCGAGGGGATCCAGTCGCCGCCCGACAGGTGCTCGAGACTGCCCTGATGGAGGTGGGGCTGCGAGGAGAGCCGCGCGGGGCTCTGGTTCTGCGGCTGCGTGCGCGGCTGGCCCGTCTTTTGGTCTCCTGCGGCCTATACTCTGAAGCTCTGCAGGCAGCCGAGCCGGCGCTAGCGGAGTCTTCTGAGGTTGGGCGCTTCGCACAGGAAGCGGCTGCCCTAGCGCTGACCTATGCCGGGCGGCTTTCCGAGGCTGATTCCCTGATCGCGGTGCTGGAAAAGACCGCCGAGACCTCCTCTGACAGGCCGTTCGGCGCCCGGGTGCCGGCTTTGCGCGGACTGCATTTGCAGCTGACTGGCCAGCCCATGCCCGCTGCCCAATCCTATCGGGAGGCTGCCCGCCGGTGCGACCAGCTTCACGACCTTCACGGCCAGACCGCCGCTCTCTTCAACCTTGGATGTGTTCTGGCTGACACCGGCCAGTTCGGCGAGGCGCTCGATGCTTTCCGACGCGCGCTCCGCGATCTTGGCCGCCTGGGGATTGTGACCGATCTCGCCCTGGCGCTCTACAACACAGGGTTGCTCTTCCTCCAGCTCGGAGACCTCGATGCCGCCAGCCGCACAGCCCGTCGTCTGCGCGGAGAAGCGAGCGCGACCAAGGTAGAGGCATTCTTGGCCTATTCCTCATCGCTTGACGCCGACATCGCGCGCCGGCAGGGCGCGCCCCGCACTGCCTTGCCACTCTATCTCGCAGCCGAGGAAGCTTTTGCACGCGCAGGAAATCCACCCATGGCCCAAGCCAGCGCGCTCGCCCGAGCCGAAGCGCTGGCCGAGGCGGGACAGGCCGCGGAAGCCCTAGTCGCGTGGAATCGGATCCGCTCGACCACGGCGAACCAGGCTGCCTCGCCCGAAGTTGGGTCCCCAATCGATGAGATGTCTGCACTGGCACAGGCTCGTATCGCTTTGGCCACACCAGCGCAAGAAACCGAAGGCAACGGGGAGCTCGGTCACCGTCTGTCCGCCCTGGCCAACGCAGCTCTGGCGCAAGGGCGTCGGCCGGTCGCCTGGCGGGCAGCGCAGCTGGCAGCGCGACTTCTGCGCAGGGTCGGCGACGCACACGCTGGGGAAGAACAGGCCCGCGCCGCGCGCATTTTCGAAGAGGTCAAGATGAACACGCCTATCCAATACCGCTCCAGCCTCGACCACGATCCTGAGGCGCCGTCTGCCAGTTTGCTGTCCGGCGACGCCCGAACCGCGGCCGCACTGCTGGTCGAACGGGTGGCGCGAGCGGAGGGACGTCTGCGCCGCCTCCAGCGCATCAACAAGCGACTCAACAGCGATCTGCGACTTCCGCGTGTCCTCGAAGCCGTCATCGACACCGCCATCGAAATGACGGACGCAGAACGAGGGTTCCTCCTGCTCAAAGATGGCTCGGGCGAATTGGTGGTGAAAGTGGCGCGCAACATCGAGCAGACCACACTGGACGCGCCAGACTTCGTACTGTCTCGCTCCATCGCCAAGCAGGCGGCTGAAACCGGACAACCCGTGGTCACCGTGGATGCCGCGGGAGATCGGCGTTTTCGGGAAGCGGCCTCGGTGAGCGATCTGCATCTTCGTTCCGTGCTGGCGGTGCCCTTGTCGGTCAAGGGTGCCGTGGTGGGGACCATCTACGTCGACCATCGCCTGCGCAAAGGCGTCTTCGACGACGAGGCGCTGGCCATGGTTATGGATTTCGCCGAACAGGCCGCCATTGCCATCGAAAATGCGCGGTTGCTGTCGGAGCTTCGTCGTCGAGAAACCCAGGTCCAAGCGCTGAACCGGCGCCTGGAGCATGAACTGCGCGTGCAAGAGCAGGCTCTGCAAGGCGTTCGCGAAGAGTTGAAAGAAAGTCGCCAGGTGGCTGCTTTGCGCTACGACTATCATCAGATCGTGGGGCAAACCCCACGCATGCTGGACTTGTTTCACCTGCTTGACCGGGTGACCGATACCGCCTTGCCCGTGGTCATCGAGGGTGAGAGCGGGACCGGCAAGGAACTAGTCGCCCGTGCCATCCATTTCAACGGCCCCCGACGCGACCGAGCCTTCGTCTCCGAGAACTGCGCAGCGATTCCCGAAACGCTGCTTGAGTCTGCACTGTTTGGCCATGTTAAGGGCGCCTTTACCGGAGCGGATCGGGAAACGCGAGGCCTGTTTGCGGTGGCGGACGGCGGAACCCTGTTTCTCGACGAGGTCGCGGAGATGTCGCCCGCCATGCAGGGGAAGCTTCTGCGTGTACTGCAAGACGGGGAGTTTCATCGTGTGGGGGGGGAACGCCCGCAGAAGGTGAACGTCCGCGTTCTGGTGGCAACCAACAAGGACCTGGAGGGCTTGCTGGCGCAGGGCAAGTTCCGGCAGGACCTCTTCTTCAGGATCTCCGTCGTCCGCCTGGTGCTGCCTCCGCTCCGGGACAGAAGTGACGACATCCCCTTGCTCGTGCAGCACTTCATGCAGAAGGCGGCTGCGACGTCCGGTACAGCCGTGAAGTCGGTTGATGCATCGGCCATGGCCAAACTCTGCAGCTATCGCTGGCCCGGAAACGTGCGCGAACTGGAGAATGAGATTACCCGCGCAGCGGCCTTCTCTGGCCCGGTCGTGTCGGTAGCTGATCTTTCACCCCAAGTTCGAGCCGGCTTTGATCCGGTTGCCTCCGTGGCCGATGAGCGAGACGGAATCCGCCTGCGGCCTCGCGTGGAGCGGCTCGAACGGACGCTGATCCGCGAAGCCATGGCGAAATGCGGCGCAAACCAGACCAAGGCAGCCAAGGCTCTTGGCCTTTCGCGGTTTGGCCTACAGAAGAAACTGCGTCGGTATCACATAGCCACCTGACAACTCAGTTGCCACGATCTGACATGGTAGTTGGCGCAATTCAGAAGAAGTATGGCAGGATCTCTCACAAACGGATTGGCGCGTCGCCTGCATACAGAAATCTTCGCACATGAGACGCTTGCTCCGCAGCAGATTCATCCTGCACTTGATTGCGGCAGTGATGTTTCCATTACTGCTGACGGCGGGACTCTCATGCAACGCACCCGCCATCGGCTCACCATACCAGCCCATTCCTCCTCCGATTATCGGCCAGGCGACGCAGGAGATTGACAGTGAGGGGATCACGCACACCTATTGGAAGGTGACTGGCCCGCCTAGCCCGGAGCTGCCCGAGTTGTTCGATATCTATGTGTATCTGACGAACATCGACATGGGCCCCGGCACGGTGGGGTCGATCGCACGCACGGCTCAGGACGGCTCCTACACCACGCGAATCGAGGGCCAGCAAGGAAATCGAATCCTGTTTAACTTCGGATCGCCGGACGGCGAATCTATGTGCAGGCCGTTGCGTGAGGGTGTGGCCGATACACCTTGTCAGTAGCGAAGTGCAGCTTCAGCTCTTCGATTCACCGACGGCCTACGATCCGGGCCGCTGGCTTGCCGGGCCTGCGCTTCCGGTCCTCACGTACCGTAGTACGCTCCGGGCCGGTTTTCGGCCCGGCTTCGCCATCGACCTCGGCTTGCCGGCCGGCTCTCGAAGGCGGATCTGATGAAACGGTGCTAGGCCTGAGTACGGGCGGACACGGTACGGATTGAGGACTGGTCCGGCATGCCGGTTTGCACCGGATGAGACCCATTCTCGGCACGCACGGAGGGCGACACAGTGGATGGCATCTGCTTGACCGTGTCACGCGCGATTCGCCAGGCGGCTTGGATTATCCAGGAGATCGAACGATCTTGGCGGAGGGCCTCTTTCTGGGTTTCGGCCAACATCGAGGCATTGAAGTAAAGCGTGACCTTCCTCTTCTGCGACACAACAGCCTCCTAACCCGTCGTTCCGGAGAATGTTAGCGGCCGATTTTGACCTGGGCGGGAAGGAAGAACATGAAATTCAACCCCACCATCCAGTTGTATGTCCACTGCGCGTCGGCTGAGTTGACATCAGAACTGCCAGTCACATCGCGGCCGGCGGCGTTGTTGCTGTACATCAGGTTATGCAGCTCAACGTTGATGGCGAAGTAGTTATTGACAAAGGCGTGCATCCCGACACCCAGATTGGCCCCCATCTTCCATCCAATGTAGGGGTTTGCCTTGCAGCACTCGCTTGAGTCGATCGTTCCCTTTTTGACCAGGTTCACAAAGCTAGGTCCAGCCAATACGTAGACGTCGTAGTTCATGAACAGCTTGCTAAAGGCTGAAAACTTGCCGGTGAATGGCACGATATCGAGTTGGGGCATAATCACTTGCCCGATGCGGTTTTCGGCGGCCGCGGCGTTGTTTTGCGAAGGCGTCTTAGCATCGCCGGTTGTTGGGAGAGCGCTGTTCATCTGGCCATTGAACGAGCTCCGCCAGTCCGGGGTCAAGTTGTAGACGCCGGCCGAAACGCTGAGGCCGATCCAGTCGGTGATATGGAAGCCGAGCCGTAGGTTCAGCATCAAGGCGTTGTAGAAGTCCTGTCCGACGGTCGAAGCCAACCCCACGCCCAGTTCGAACCTCTTGTTGCGCAGCTCGACTCGTCTGCGGATCGCTGGCGCATCGGCCAGCGGACTCTTGCGCTCCTGTGCAGCCTGCGTGACAGCAGGGATGCCAACGAGACATCCGACGAGCAACGCGATTCCTCTCTTCATAACATGCGCTTTCTTCGTCATGGCATCGACTCGTTAGCGGGGGGTCTTGTACGAGAAGGAAGTCGGCAGGTAGAGCCCGGCCGAAACGAAAACCATGACATTCTGAGTGAATTCCGACACGCCATTCGCCTTTGCGTCTGCTGCGTTCTGACCCTCCGGACGGTTCTTGTTCTCGAACTTGTCGATGAACATGTAATCGCGCAGGCCGATGCTGAGCGCGAGCCAGTCGGTCACGAACATGCGAGTGGAAATCGCTAGACTGGGACAGATGTCTGTGTTGCTGAAGATCTGGTCGTCAATTCTAACCGGGATGATCTCAGTCCAGATGACCCCGATGCCAGCATTCACCGTGACATCCCAGTGAACAATGTACTTATTAAACAGGCCGAACTTGCCGTAGCCGGGCACGTACCCGAACACCAGGGAGGTGGAGTACTTGAACCGGTTCAGCGTGGTCGCACGGTTGAACTGGAAGCCGACTAGCGACTCACGTTCGGAGCGTTCCTTGATGAAGTACTGACCCTCCGCCGCGACTGAGAAGACGTCAGTAAGATAGAAGGTGAGATCGCCGCCGAACGAGTAGTGGCGGATCATCGAGTCGTTGATCGAGATCGCCGAGAACGGCGCCAACTCGAAGCGGTGACGCTTGAGAAATGCCTTGCGCGGCACCACCACGATGTCCTCCCACGATAGCCGCGCGGAGGTGGTCTCGGAGGCCGCTTCCTCCTTCTGAGTAGCCGCCTCCTTCACCTCGTCGGAGAGGTCGGGCAGCTCATCATCCTTCTTGGACTCCGTCGCTTCGGGCGCAGGAGCTTCCGCCTCCGCAGCTTTCTCTTCTGCGGATTCATTGGCAGGAGCAGCAGATGCCTCTGCTGCGGCCACCAATCCTGGGTTTGCAAGAACTAGTAAGAGGCCGAACGCAAGACGTTTCATGCGGTTCCTTGCTTGGGGCCCGCCGTTCACCCCATGTCAAAAATCGCTTTGATTTCAAAGGCTTGGCTATGAAGGGCGAGGTGCGGGCAATGTAACACAGGCAAAATCAGCAGATCAACTAAAAATACATATTGTTTCGACGACGAGCCGGTTCGGGACTACGAGACATCTCCTTCGCCCACCGGAGCCTCGCCGAAAAGGGCCTCCACGAACTCTTCTGCCCCAAACTCGCGCAGGTCCTCGACCCGTTCTCCCACGCCGATGTAGCGAACCGGGATACGGAGTTGGTCAGCGATCCCCAAAATCACGCCTCCCTTGGCAGTGCCGTCGAGTTTGGTGAGCACGATCCCCGTTACCGACATGGCCTGGGTGAAGACCTGAGCCTGAGCGATGGCGTTCTGGCCGCTGGTTGCGTCGATCACCAGCCAGGTTTCGTGGGGAGCGCCGTCCATGGCCTTGCCCGTAACTCGGCGCACCTTCTGCAGTTCCTCCATTAAATTAGTCTTGGTGTGCAGACGCCCTGCCGTGTCTGCGATGACCACATCGATGCCCTCGGATCGTGCGCGTTTGACGCCGTCAAACACAACCGACGAGGGATCTCCACCCTCCTTTCCTCGCACGACCGGCGCCCCCACTTTCGCGCCCCAGACCTCGAGTTGTTCGGTGGCTGCAGCACGAAAGGTGTCGCCAGCCGCCAGCAACACACGCTTGCCTTGGGATTGCAATTTTGAGGCAAGTTTCCCAATGGTTGTCGTCTTGCCGCTCCCGTTGACCCCTATGACAAGCAGCACGAAGGGCTGGGCAGCGGCGAAGTCGACCGCCGGTGAGTCCATGGTCAGGATCTCCGCACTCCGCCGACGAAGGAAGCCCCAAACCGCGGCGGGATCCTTCATCGCATCCTTGTCCAAGGATTCGCGAATCTCGCCCAGGAGCTTCTGGCTGGTCCGCACGCCGATATCCGCTGTCAGCAGGACCTTCTCGATCTCCTCGAGCAGAGCCGGATCCAGTTCCTTCTTGCCCGCGAAGAGCTGACCAAGACGACTAACCCAGCCTGAGCGAGTGCGCTCGAGCCCAGGCACGAGCGCGGCGACGTCCCGTCTCCTCGCGGGCGCAGGGCGCTCTGGCCCGCGGGGCTTGTCCACCGGAAGAGCCCTCGGCAGCTCTTGGCGCGGCGGCGCGACTCGGGTGTCCGGCGTAAGCGAGGGCGAGACGGCGGCCGGCTCTCTTGGCGGAACGTCCTGGCGAGGCACTGGCCTGGCGACAGGCGAAACTGCTTCTGCAGCCGCGGCGGGCGAAGCAGAGAATGCCGCCGGCTGGCTGGTCGAGAGGGGCTCAGCAGACCGCTCGGTCGCTAGGGGCTCGTCTGAGGCGGTGGACTCGTCCTCGGCCGCGCCTCCCTCGACGTCTTCCGGCCGGAGGGCCGGCCGCTTGGCCCGCGCCACCGGCCGGGCGGTCGCCGATTCTTCAATCTGCCGTCGTCTCGCGGACTTAGCTCGCCGGATGGCATAGAGAGCTAGGCCAGAAAAGCCGACCAAGCTGCCCAGGGCAACCAGGGCGGCTATTAGGTCGGTGTAGGACCCTCCCTCCATGGGCCGCGGAACTTAACAAACAACCGGCTGCAACGTGGTAAGTTTTTTGGCGTTTCGCCCGGTCCGGTGGAAAAAGTGGAATGTGGGGTTCGAAGCCCTTTACAATCATCGGCCGCGGATGGTACCTAATGATAGTCACGAAGTGACCTATATGGTCACGCATTGTCACTTCACGGTGCCAGGATGAGGATAAGAAGAATCGAGATTTGCGGTTTCAAGTCGTTCGTTGACCGGACCATCTTGACCTTCGAAGACCCCGTCACCGGCGTGGTTGGCCCAAATGGCTGCGGCAAGTCGAATATAGTCGATGCGATCCGCTGGGTCATGGGCGAGCAGTCAGCCAAGCATCTTCGCGGCCGCGCCATGGACGATGTAATCTTCGCTGGATCTGAGACACGCGGGCCGGCTGGTTTGGCAGAGGTGTCACTGACCTTCGACACCGCTGGTTTGCCTGGGGATACGACCGCCGGGGGCATCCCCTGGGGCGCGGCTGGCCCAGCAGAAGTCGTCGTGACCAGGCGCCTGTATCGCGGCGGCGAAAGTGAATACCTGCTGGGCGGCGTGCCCTGTCGCCTGCGTGACATCGTGGAGTTCTTCCTGGGGACGGGCGTCGGCTCCAAGGCCTACGCCATCATAGAGCAGGGACGAATTGGCTTCATTGTCTCGTCACGACCGGAGGAACGTCGCACCCTTATTGACGAGGCCGCGGGCATAACGAAGTACAAAGCCAAGAAGAAGGTGGCCGAGCGACGCATTGAGTCCTCTCGCCAGCACCTGCTACGCGTCTCGGACATTGTCGTTGAGATCGAGACGCGCCTGCGCTCGTTGCGCCTGCAGGCCCAAAAGGCCGAGCGCTACAAGCGCTACAAGGCAGAACTGAAGGACCTAGAACTGTGTTCGGCGACGCAAAGACACTTTGGTCTCGTCGCTGAGCAGAAGTATCTGCTGGGCAATCGCGAGCAACTGGCGGAACGCCACATCCGGCAAACAACCGACTTGCGCGTCGAGGAAACCTCCATCGAAACCGAACGTTTGGCGCTGAGCGAGGAGATGGCCGAGCTGGCTGCCGCCAAGGAGGAGCTTTTCGCGCTCGACAACCAGGCCAGGCTGTCCGCCCAGAAGTCCGAACACTACACGGACGAGGCGGCTACCTTGGCGCAAAGGGCGGAGCGATCGCGGCACGAGATTGAAGGGCTTGTCGAGAAGGAGGCAGACAACGCGCGAGTGCTGGCCGAACTGCGGGGTGAGGCGGGGCGCTTCGACGAAGAGGCTGAGGCGCGCAGCCGCGAGCTGGATGCGACCGAGCATGCCTACTCAGCAGCCCGGTCTGCCCTGACGACAGCACGCCAGGGCTTGGATCAGGCAACCGCGGCGGCAACCTCGGTTGCCACGCGGATTGCGCGTCTGGAGGCTGACACCGAATCCGCTCACGGACGCGCCGAAGATCTCGGCCAGCGTCTGCAAGCGGCGTTGGCCGACGATAGCGTCACGGTCGAGCAGGTGGAGCAGCTGATGACCGAAGGCGCCGCGGTTGAGGAGCGGCTTGCCCAACTTCAGGTTGGAGTTGAGGAGCTGCTCGCAAGGCGCGCCACTGCGGAAGCCAGGGCGGCCAGCCTGCGCGAAGAAGTTGCGCGGGGCGAGCTAGAGCTGGAGACCCTGCGCGAGGAGGCCCATCGTCGGCGCTCGCGTCTGCAGTCTTTGACTGAGATCCAGTCTCGCTATGAGAGTTTTCAGCGGGGTGTTCGCGCCATCATGCAGCGGGTTCGCGACGAGGAAGACACGCCCGCGCCTGGCCAGGACTGCGTGGCGAGCCATCGGACCTGGAGCATGGGCGGGGTGCGAGGCGTGGTGGCCGACATCGTGCAACCCCCGCCCGAGCTAGAGACGGCTCTGGAGGCCGTGCTGGGTGAAAGGCTGGGGAATATCATCGTCGACTCCAACGACGTTGGCGTGGAAGCCATCGAGTACCTCAAGGCCAAGAGCGAGGGCCGTTCCAGTTTCATCCCGGTCGCGCTCCGTTCGCCCGCGGCCCTCGCGGCCGCTCCGGCTGGCACGGTCGTCTTTGACACTGGGGATGGCTTGTCGGTCGAGCAGCAGGTTCCGGTGGCTATGCCGGTGACACTGCCGTCGGGAGAAGGTGTGCGCGGCCCCATGCTGGAGCTGATCGGCTACGACCGTCGCTACGACCGGGTGGCGGCCTACCTCTTGGGGGACGTGGTCGTGGTCGAGAACTTGCGTTCGGCGTTGGATCTGTGGCGCCGAACCCACACCGACAAGACATTGGTCACGCTCGACGGAGAAGTTATTGATCCGCATGGCGTGGTCACCGGGGGATCGCGCGAATCCGCTCTGGCCGGCGTGCTTTCACAGAAACGGGAGATGCGCGAGTTGGAAGAGGTAGTGGCGCGCCTGGAGGCGGACTATCAAGCCGCGCTCGACCGCCACGTGCGCACCAAGCAAGCGCTGGCCGAGATCAGCAACACAGTCGAAGAGCTCGCCATGGCGGCTCGCAACAACGAGATGGAGTTGTTGGCACAGCGCAAAGATGGCGATCGGTTGCTGCGCGAGCGCCAGCAACTGGAGGCCCGTCACGGGCAGTTGCGGTCGAGTGCGGACGACCTGCGCGCCGCGCTGGCACAGAACGAAAAACGTCTTTCTGATGCCACCGCGCTGCTCGCCGAGCTGCGCGAGTCCTCGCTTGCCCACGAAACCAGCGCTGCAAGCTTGCGCGCAGAGGCTGAGACTCTACAGGTCAAAACCGATGTGCTGGCGGGAGATCTGTCATCGCACAGGGTGGCCGCGGCCCAGGCCAGCGATCGCCGCAAGACGGCCCGTCAGAATCTCGAACGCCTGGCGCGAGAGACAGCCGATCACGAACGCCGTCGCACCCAACTCGAAACCGAAGTATCCGCCGACTTGCAGCGCGCCCACACGCTGCGCGCTGATGCCGAGCAACTCCGTAGGGAGGCATCTCTGCTGCAGGCCGAAGCGAGCGAACGCGCCCGCGTTCACAGCGAGCGCCAGGGAGCGGTGGAGGAACGCAACGGAGCTCTGGCACGGCGAGAGGCCGACCTGCGGGAAACCCGCACCCGGGTGACCCATTTGGCCGAAGAATTGGCGGCGCTCGATTTGCGCTGCCAGGAGGTCGCGTTGCGCCTCGGCTCACTGGAAGAGCAGGTCAGGGAACGATATCCGGACGTGCAGCGGCTGGCTGATGTTCTGTCCGACTTTCATTTGCGTTCGCTGGCCGGCGAGAAGGAAGACAACCGGCTCAGGGAGCTGCGCGGCTTGCTTGAACGCATGGGTGACGTCAATTTGACCGCGATCGAAGAATCGGAAGAGTTGCAGAAACGCTACGATTTTCTCACCAGCCAGAAGACCGACCTCGAATCGGCTATCGCGCGACTGGAATCGGCCATCGAGAAGATCAACCGGGCCTCGCGCAAGCGCTTCCGCGAGGTCTTCGACGCAGTCAATGCCAAATTCCAAGAGGTCTTTCCGCATCTCTTCCGCGGCGGGCGCGCCGCCCTCGCCCTCACCGACGAGAGCGACCTGCTCGAGACCGGGGTGGAGATCGTCGCCAACCCGCCGGGCAAGAAGATCCTGCAGAATATCGAGCTTCTCTCGGGCGGCGAGAAGGCACTCACCGCCGTCGCCTTGCTCTTCGCCATCTTCCTGGTCAAGCCATCGCCGTTCTGCGTCCTCGACGAGGTGGATGCGCCGCTGGACGAAGCCAACGTGGGCCGCTTCAACGAAGCCGTGCGCGAGATGACGGACCGTTCGCAGTTCATCATCGTCACACACAATCAACGCACGATGGAGATCGCCGACCGTCTGTGCGGCGTCACCATGGAAGAACCCGGCGTCTCAAAACTGGTCGCGGTCAACCTTCGGGCCATACGCAAGTCGGCGCCGCCGCTGCCCGGAGACATGGCCCCGCCTAAGCCTGAGGGCGTGGCACAATCAACTTCTTCCTAAACCAGGTTGACGGTAGGCCACCCCGTCACTACACTTCCGTGGTTTCTGCGGCGGAAAAACCGCGCAAACAGAGGGTCTGAGCGAAAGGAGCACAATGGCTACGCACATTACCGACGAATGCATCAACTGCGGCGCATGTGAGCCGGAATGTCCCAACGATGCGATCAGCGAGGGTGACAGCATTTACGTGATCGATCCCAAGTTGTGCAGTGAATGCGTCGGGTTCTTCGACCACGAGGCTTGCCAGGCAGTTTGTCCGGTGGAATGCTGCGTTCCCGATCCGAGCAACTCGGAGACCGAGGCAGTACTGTTGGCGCGCGCCAAGCAGCTCCACCCGGACAAGACCTTGGCTGACCTGGCCAGCTTGCCAGCTACCCTCTCTCGCTTCCGCAAGAGCTAGGATCCGCGCCCGCTCTGGTTGAGCAACTGCGGGTGGCTTTCCACCCGGTGGCCTTCTGCCAGCTTTCGGACGAGCTGTTCGAGTCGTTGCGCGCGCCAGCGTTGGTAGTAGCGCTGGCGTAGCTCGTCTCGAACCTCGGCGAAAGAGATGTTCTCGGCCGGTCTCTCCCCGGCATAAGTCGCGAGGAAGAAGCCATCGGCGTCCTCGATCAACGGCGTAGTGTCGCCGGGGGCCTTCAGCTTGACAACCTCTGCACCAACCTTGCGCGAGAAGGGCTGGTCTGGGCTCTGAAGCGTCCGCCGGAATGTGACATGGCGGTCTCTCCAGGCGGGATCGCTTGCGATGGCCTCGAAGTCCTCAGGGCCAGAAATCCGCCGCGCGGCCACAGCGGCCGCAAGTGCCTTGGCAGATTGCGCGCGTCCGGCCCGCGCCTCCGGCTTCATGTAAGGTCCCGTGTACACGATGAGAAACCCCGCATCGACCAGGCGAGCGTGCACAAAGGAAGTAATAGTGTTTTGGTAGATGGCTTGCAGTTCCCGGTCTGGGACGCTGTCACGCTGAATCTGCGGCCAGAGGTCGCGCTCGATCAGGCGCTCGGCCAGGGCACTCCTCACCTCAGGATCGAACCAATCGGGCCGGAAGGGGTTCTTGCGGTGGGCCTCTTCGGCCAGCAAGTGCAGAGAAATCAACTCCTCCACGGCCTCGCGCGGCGTGCCCTTGGAGCGAGCCAGCTCGGCCACCACTTCGTGCGCATAGATAGGAACCGCGCCGACTCGGGCGACCACTCCGCCAAGGTCGGGGGCAGTCTCCGGGGCCCACGGTGTATCGGATGGCGGACCACACTTCGCACACCCAACGCTGCTGAGAAGCAGGATCAGCGGCGACAGGAACTTCACGGCTTCATACTATCAGATGAGCGGCAGCGACTAGTTGGCCTTTTTCGGGTCGGGCTGCTAGCGTGGCCAACCGGATGCGCAATTCATTTGTCGTCGCCATCGATGGCCCTGCCGGGGCTGGCAAGTCCACCGTGGCCAAGGCTCTTGCACGGCGACTCGGGTATACCTTCCTGGACTCAGGCGCACTGTATCGTGCTGGTGCGTGGGCAGCGCGTCGCCAGGGCATCGCGTGGTCCGACGGCCACGCACTCGGCCAGCTCATACACGATATCGAAATTCGATTCGACTTTCGCGACGACGCCAATCACATCACGGTCGACGGCGAGGATGTCACCGACGAGATTCGCCGGCCCGAGATCTCCGAGGGCGCTTCGCAGGTGTCAGCTTTCGCCGAGGTGCGCGCCGGTTTGCTCGCTTTGCAGCGCCGCATCGGCGCCAGCAGCCGCGTGGTGGCGGAGGGCAGGGACATGGGCACGGTAGTTTTTTCCGACGCCCACGCCAAATTCTTCCTAACCGCGCCCATCGAGGAGCGCGCACGGCGGCGAACGCTGGAGCTGGAGGCGAGCGGGCTGCCACAGGCCTTTGACGTTGTGCTAGCGGATATGCGACTTCGCGACCAGCGCGACAGCACCCGGGCGGTCGCGCCCTTGCGGCGCGCCGAGGACGCTATTGCGATTGACACAGGCGGCTTGCGACCCGACGAGGTGGTGTCGCGCATGGCTACCGTTGTGCGCGAGCGGGGTGGCTGACGGCCGGCTGCGATCGGTCTCGGCGCTCTGGCCCATATCACAGCATTGGCATCGGCTCACGTTGACAGGCTCGTGTGGGAGCGGTAGTTTTCGCCGCCCTTCGCCACTCCGATGGTCGGAGTGTTCGATATTGACAACCAGCGCTGAGCTGGCCCCTGGGGCAAACGGACAGCTCGGACCAGACGACCCGCAAGGGTCGGTCAGCAGCAGCAAAAGGATTCTAATGGTTTTGACTCCCTCTTCTTCCGACGATCAACCCTCAACCTCGGAAGAGAGCTTTGCAGCGCTCTTCGAGGAATCCCTCAAGCGCGATGAAGTCAAGGAGGGCGACATTGTCAAGGGAAAGGTCATCAGCGTTGGCCCGGACAACATCATCGTTGATATCGGGTACAAGTCTGAAGGCACCATCCCGGCGCACGAATTCACGGGGCCTGACGGAACCCTCACGGTAAAGGTCGGGGACCAGATCGACGTCTTCCTCGACAGTCGTGAAGACGCCAATGGTCTCTGCATCATCTCTAAAGAGAAGGCGGACCGTCTCAAGGTCTGGGACGAGATCTCCGCCGCCTGCGAGCGCGACGAGTTGATAGAAGGGACTATCAGCACGCGGGTGAAGGGCGGTCTGTCGGTGACTATCCGTGGCGGTGTCAAGGCCTTCTTGCCCGGGTCGCAGGTCGACTTGCGGCCGGTGCGCAATCTGGATGCGCTCATCGGCAAGAACCATCGATTCAAGGTCATCAAGTTCAACAAGAAGCGTGGCAACATCGTGTTGTCCCGCCGGGTGCTGCTCGAGAAGGAAAGAGCAGAACTCAAGGAGCAGACCCTCGACAAGCTCAAGGAAGGACAGATCGTCGAGGGCATCGTCAAGAACCTCACCGAGTACGGTGCCTTCATCGACCTGGGCGGCATCGATGGGCTGCTTCACATCACCGACATGTCGTGGGGTCGTGTGACCCACCCGTCGGAACTCTTCCAGGTGGGCGACCACGTCCGTGTCAAGGTGCTGAAGTTCAACTCTGAGACAGAGCGGGTTTCACTTGGCCTCAAGCAGATGATAGAGGATCCCTGGACCCACGCGCAGGAGAAGTATCCTCCGGGAACCGTGGTGCGCGGCAAGGTGGTCTCGCTCAAGGACTACGGCGCCTTCATCGAAATCGAGCAGGGCATCGAGGGGCTCATCCACATCTCCGAGATGTCGTGGACCCGCAGAGTCAAGCATCCGTCGAAGATGCTGGCCATCGGCGACACGGTCGAGGCGGTAGTACTCGACATCGACCCACGGCAGAACCGCATCAGCCTGGGAATCAAGCAGCTCGAGCCCAACCCGTTCGCGTCACTGAAGGAGAAGTATCCGCCGGGAACTGTGGTCAAGGGTGTCGTGCGCAACATCGCCGACTTCGGCATCTTTGTGGAGATCGAGGAAGGCATCGACGGCCTGGTTCACGTCTCGGATCTTTCTTGGACCCAGCGGGTGAAGCATCCCTCTGAACTTTACCAGAAGGGTGACGAGGTTGAGGCGGTCGTGCTCAACATCGAGTTTGACGGCGAGAAGCCCAAGGTCTCGCTCGGCATCAAGCAGCTCGTGCCCGACCCGTGGGATCGGATTCCCTACGACTATCCGGCGGGCAAGATTGTCGAGTGCAAGATCATCAAGGTGCTCGACTTCGGCGCCTTCGTCGAAATCGAGAGGGGCGTGGAGGGCCTCATCCACGTGTCCGAGTTCTCCGACGAACGGGTGGAGGATCCCAAGCAGTTCGTCAAGCCCGGCCAGACGCTGAAAGCCGAGATCATCTCGGTGGACAGCGCCGAACGAAAGATTGGCCTCTCGTTCCGCGGGGCTGCGCGCGCCGAAGAAGTGGCCGACGCCCAGGGCTTCAGCGCCGGTGTTCCCACCGCCACTCTCGGCGATGTGATGCGCGACAAGCTCGCAGCACTGACGCCCAAAAAGCCGGCGGAGTAGACGCGGTCATCAAACCAGCGCGGCCGAGGGCGCCGAAGCGGCGTGCGGCATCAACAACCAGTCCGCTATATCGCTGACGACCTGCTCGCGTTCCGGTTCGAGAAACAGCTCGTGATAGAGCGCTGGGTAGCGCCGAACTTCGGTCAGGCTCCCCGCTTTCTGCGCAAAGGCCAGCGTCGCCTCGCTCGACACGATGCGATCCTGGCCCGCGACCAGCAGCAGGGTGGGCACCTGCAACTGGGTGCCCATGGCGCGCACGGCAGCCTGGGTTTGCAGAACGCTCGCGAGCCAGCCCGCGGTGGCCACGTGATGGACAAGCGGATCGCGAAAGAAGTTGGCGACCACTTCCGGACTGCGCGATACATCCTCGGCCTTGATGCCGTTGCTCATGGTCAGGGTCGGCTTCAGGCGGGCAAACACCTCGGCCGCCGCGCGCTTGGGCATGGACACCTTCATCTTCAACTCCAGCCAGGGCGCGACGACGACCAACTGGTCGGCCTGAGGTTGGCTTTGCCGTCGCAGCACGTGGTGAAGAGCGATCAGGCCACCCAGGCTGTGGCCCATCAGCGCCCATGGCACCCCTGGCACTAGCTCGCGCGCCCGGCGCACGACCAGGCTCAAGTCCGCGTGATAATCGTCGAAGTGGTCGACGTGCCCGCGGCGCCCTTGCGAACGGCCATGTCCGCGACAGTCGAACTGAGTCACCGCGATCCCGCGGGCGAGCAGAGCCCCGGCCACATGGCGATAGAGTCCACAATAGGCGCCGAACCCGTGCACCGCTACCAAGACCAGCCGGGCAGGTTTGCTGGGGCGGAAGTGCTCGACGTGAAGTACGACTTCCCCCGCAAGCAGGGTCTCGATCTGGGTGGGCTCACATTTGGCGTTCATGGGCTCCGGATACCATAGACGTGACGTCCGCCACGGGCCATAGTGCGCTCCGTTCCCGATGCGCATTACGGAGATCTACGCCAGTATCCAAGGCGAAACCCAGTATGCAGGCCTCCCCTGCACCCTGGTGCGAACCACCGGCTGTGACCTGCGCTGCTCGTATTGCGACACGAGCTACGCTTTTGCGGGCGGAAGAGAGATGAGCATCGACGACATCGTGTCGGAGGTTCGCCGGCTAGGCCTGCCCTGGGTGACTCTCACCGGTGGAGAGCCGATGTTGCAGGCTGAAATTATATCTTTGGCCGAGCGGCTGGTTCGCGAGGGGTTCCGAGTCGCGCTCGAAACCTCTGGGACTCATCCTGTGGACCATTTGTCGCCTGCAGTCATACGCATCGTGGATATCAAGACGCCCGGGTCCGGGGAAGTTGCGCGAAACTTCTGGGACGTCCTGCACGGCTTGCGGCCGCAGGATGCGATCAAGTTCGTGCTATGCGACGAGGCCGACTACCTCTGGTCAGCCGAGGTGGTGCGCAGCCGCGGTCTTTCAGGACGGGCTGAGATTCTCTTCTCGCCCGCCGCGGGGAAGCTTGAGCCTCGCGACCTGGCGGCGTGGATCCTGCGCGACCGCTTACCGGTGCGTCTCAACCTGCAAATCCACAAATACCTATGGGGCGCCGAGACGCGCGGCGTATAGGGGACACATGTTAGTCACCGCCCCACCCGTCGAAGGCGCAGCAGGGCTGTAATTTTCGCATTGACAGTAGATCCCGTGCCCTGCTAGCGTCCGGCCGCGCCAGGTAAGCTAACCTAGCGAGAACCTTTGGGAAAGACGAACAACCTTGCCGCCGGCTCGAAAGGATTCCTGATCACAATGGGGACGTGTCTTGCATTGCTGATCAGCTCTGGGTGCGCCTCGCAACCCAAGCGAGATCCTGAACAGTCGCAGATTAGGTACCAACTCGCGGTTGGCTACTCTCACAATGAGCGTGTGGAAGCTGCCGTCGAGGAACTGCAGAAGGCAGTGGAGGCCGACCCGGAAAACGCCGATGCTTATAACCTGCTCGGACTCATCGCTCTCCGGCAGGGGCACGACTACGTAACCCAACTTGAAGGCAAGTCCTGTCTCAAGGGCAGAGACGCCGAACTAGTTCGCACTGAGGCTCAAGCGAAATTCAAGGAAGCCGCCAAACACCTGCACAAGGCGGTGGAGTTGCGGCCCCAGTTTCCCGAAGCATGGAACAACCTCTCGGTGGCCGAGCTCCAGCTGCAGTCGTGGGATGCGGCCATCGAGGCGGCCCGGAATGCCCTCAAGGATCCTTCCTACGCGATACCCGAGTTCGCGCGCGCGAACCTGGGGTGGGCCTACTACCAGAAGAAGGACATCCAGAGCGCGTGGAAGGAGCTGCACGAGGCAGTGAGCCGCTCACCTGGTTTCTGCGTGGGGCGCTACCGGCTAGCCAAGGTCTACCAGGAACGTGGCGATATCGATCAGGCGGCGGATGTGCTTGCTCCCTTGCTCGCTGACGTGAAGCGATGTCCAATTCAGGAGGCGCAGCTTTTGGGCGGGTTGCTCAACGAACGCAAGCGTGAGATTGCGTCGGCACGGGAGCTTTTCCAGCATTGCGTCGACATGGATCCGCGCAGTTGTGTCGCGGATGAGTGTCGGCGCTACGCACAGTTGATCCAGTGAAACAAGAGGTTCTTGGCGAATGGAAACAGCAAACTTCGGCACGGTGCTGCGGGAAGCTCGCGAAAGACGCCAGGTATCGCTGGCCGACGTCGCCCGGCAGACCAAGGTCTCGGTCACGGCGCTGCAACTTCTCGAGGCGGGGAAGTTCGCGGATTTGCCCCACGAAACCTTTGTCCGTGGGTTCATCCGTTCGTATGCCCGAACCGTTGGCATATCCCATGTTGAGCCGCTGAGCCTTTTTGACGAAGCTGTGGCGGCGCGCCGCAACGCCGAGACCCCTCTCGGGCGCTCACTCGCCCCGCGCACCCAGACTCTGCCAGCGGTTCCTCTGCCCGAAGCCAGCGGTGACGACGACGCGCAAGCACCGAGGCATGGAATTGGTTTGGCGGTTTTCGTGATCATCGTTTTGCTCATTGCGACCATCACGCTCTCTCTGTTCCTGCGCCAGCAGCCGCAGTCAGGTGAAGGTCTTAGCCTCATCGAATCAGCTGACGCTCCCCAATTGATCGCCAGGCTCTGACGGCCGGTGGGCGTGGTAGCCTGAGCCTGTGGCCACCAGGTTCGCGACCAGAGCCATCGTCCTGCGAACCGTAGCCTACGGCGAGTCGGACCGGGTTGTGACCCTGCTGGGGCCAGCCACTGGCCGACTTTCGGCCCTGGCGCGCGGGGCACGCAAGAGCGTCCGGCGATTCGGCGGAGGTCTGGGCATGGGCGCCGAAGGACAAGCGGCGCTGCGCGAACGGCCGGGAGCCGATTTGCTGCTGCTTGAGGATTTCGATGTGCAGGAGGCTCGTCTCGGCCTGGCAGGAGACATGGGCAAGACTGCTCACGCGGCCTATGCCCTGGAATTGTGCGACCGCCTGTGCCCGCCCCGGCACGCAGAGCCGGCGGTATTCGACTGGCTGCAAGAGTTTCTGCACCGGCTAGAAGCAGGGCGGGCCAGCGCTGAACGTCTCAGGGTGTTCGAACTTGGGCTGCTCGACCGGCTGGGCTTCGGCCCGGCGCTTGACCGCTGTGCGGTATGTGGTCGTAGTGATCTCGGCGAAGCAAATACGCGCTGGCACCCTGAGCAAGGCGGCGTGCTGTGTGCGTCTTGCTCCCAGCGAGGCGACGTCATGACTGCACAGACGCGGCTGGCTCTCATTGGGCTAGCCGGAATGTCGCTTGATGATGCTGAGGTGGCGACCCTGCACCGGGAAACCAATGCCGGGTGCCGGCGAGCCATCCTCGGGCTGGTGCGCACCCACATCGCAGGGCCTTTGCACTCGCTGGACTTCATCGAGAAAATGGGCGGCGATCGGTAGTTACCTATTTCACACAGAGCCCGCAGAGAACGCTGAGCATTCGGAAAGCCCAGCTACGGTTGGCTGTCGACTGTCGACGATCTCTCAAGTAGATTCCCGCCCCATGCCAGCGTCATCTCTCGAAACCATCGTCAGTCTCTGCAAGCGCCGTGGATTCGTGTTTCCGTCTTCCTCGGTGTACGGCGGGCTGGGGAGCACCTGGGACTACGGCCCGTTGGGCGTGGAGCTCAAGAACAACGTGAAGCGAGCCTGGTGGCGTGCCGTCGTGCATGAGCGCGATGACATGGAGGGGTTGGACGCGGCTATCCTCATGAATCGCTTGGTGTGGAAGTATTCCGGCCATGAGGCCACCTTCTCGGACCCGATGACGGACTGCCGCGCATGCAAGGCCCGACCACGCGCCGACCACGTTTTCGTGGCACAAAAGGGACGCGACCCGAAGGGCATGGTCGAGATCAACGCCGCCATCGCCGCCAAAGAACTGGCCTGCCCCAAGTGCGGTTCGAAAGATTTGACCGAGGCGCGGCCCTTCAATCTGATGTTTCGCACCAGCGTCGGGCCGGTAGACACCGGCGACGACTCTGGACTGGTCTACTTGCGCCCGGAAACCGCACAGGGCATTTTCGTCAACTTCGGCAACGTGCTCGATACCATGCGCCGCAAACTGCCCTTTGGCATCGCCCAGGTGGGCAAGGCATTTCGCAACGAGATTACGCCGGGCAACTTCACCTTCCGCACGCGCGAGTTCGAGCAGATGGAGATCGAGTACTTCGTGCGCCCGGGCGAGGACGAGGCGGCGCACGAGATGTGGATCGCCGAGCGCAAGAGATGGTACCTGGATCTGGGCATGCGGGCAGACAACCTGCGCGTGCGCGAGCAGGAAAAACACGAGCTGGCCCACTACGCCAAGCGCTGCGTGGATCTTGAGTACTTGTTCCCCATGGGTTGGAGCGAGTTGGAAGGCATAGCCAACCGCACAGACTTCGATCTCAAGGCGCACAGCCGCTCGCCTGGCAACCCCGACGCCGTGGGTGAACTGCACTACTTCGATCAGGAACAGAAGAAGCACTACGTGCCCTTCGTGATCGAACCGTCAGCGGGAGCGGATCGTGCGACCCTGGCGTTCCTCTGCGATGCCTACGATGATTCGCTGGTCAAGGAGCCACCGGCCGAGGACACGACCAAGTTGCGCGAGCTGGTTGAAAGTTTTGCCCGTTCGGTGGCGCGGCGCGAGGGCATGGATGCTGACGTAAAGCAGCGGCTGCAGGCCGCTGCTGAGGCGATTGCCGCAGGATTGCCGGCCACCCTACCGAGGCTCATCGGCTTGATGGATGACGCGGACGCCAGCAAGATCGAGGTCATGAAGAAGGTTCGCGGGGTAGGGGAGAAGATCGCCGAGGAACACACGCGCACCGTGCTTCACCTTCATCCACGGTTGGCGCCTCTTACCGTTGCCGTGTTCCCGCTCAAGCGCAACGAGCCCCGGCTGGTCGAATTGGCCCGCGGCATCAAGCGCGACCTGCAGCGGACTGGCCTGCGCGCCGTGTACGACGACACCGGGGCGATCGGCAAGCTGTATCGGCGCCAGGATGAGATCGGAACGCCATGGTGCATTACAGTCGACTTCCAAAGCCTGGAAGACCAGACCGTGACCGTCCGCGACCGGGACAGCATGCAGCAGGAGAGGGCACCGCTTGGCGAGATCGGCCCGACTCTCCTGGCGCGGCTCCGTTGACGCAGGGTTTGCTTCCGGTCCCGCCCTTTGCGGGGCTTTTAATCGTCGGCGCTCCCTGATAGAAACGGCGCCGTTCACATCCACCCGAACCCCCAGAAACAAGACCATGAAAAAGAAAACAGCCCCGAAGAAAGCCAAAGCCAAGTCCGCAACCCCCAAGCGCAGCAAGCGCATCTACTTCTTTGGCGGCGGCAAGGCCGAAGGAAACAAGGACATGAAGAACCTTCTCGGCGGCAAGGGTGCCAACCTCGCCGAGATGACCAACATCGGTGCGCCGGTTCCGCCCGGCTTCACCATCACCACCGATGTGTGTACCGAATTCTACGCCAGCGGGCGCAAACTGCCCAAAGGGCTTGAGGACGAGGTGCGCGCCAGCGTCGGCAAGATGGAAGCGCTGCTCGGCAAGAAGTTTGGCGACACCAAGAACCCACTGCTGGTTTCCGTGCGCTCAGGCGCGCGCGCCTCCATGCCCGGGATGATGGACACCATCCTCAACCTGGGTCTCAACGACGAAACGGTCAAGGGCCTCGCCCAGGTGTCAAACAATGAGCGCTTCGCCTATGACAGCTACCGCCGCTTCGTTGCCATGTACGGTGACGTGGTGTTGGACATGAAGCCCGAGCGCAAGGAAGACCACGATCCTTTCGAGGTCATTCTCACGGCCAAGAAGAAGGCCTGCGGAGTTCAAGTGGATTCCGAGCTTCCCGCCGCGGCTCTCAAGGAACTAGTCGAGGAGTTCAAGGCCGAGATCAAGCGCCGCAAAGGCGTCGAGTTCCCGACCAATCCCATCGACCAGCTCCGGGGCGCCATCATGGCGGTGTTCAACTCCTGGGAGAACGACCGTGCCAATGCCTACCGCAAGTTGAACGGCATTCCCGCCTCCTGGGGCACCGCCGTCAACGTGCAGGCCATGGTGTTCGGCAACAAGGGTGACGACTCGGCCACCGGCGTGTGCTTCACGCGCAACCCAGCCAGCGGCGAGAACGAGTTCTACGGCGAGTTCTTGGTGAATGCACAGGGCGAGGATGTTGTCGCTGGCATTCGCACTCCACAGAAGATCATTGAGCTGGGGAAGAGTTTCCCCACCGCCTACAAGCAACTCCTCGATATTCGCAAGAAGCTGGAAAGACACTACAAGGACATGCAGGACATCGAGTTCACTATCGAGAATTCGAAGTTGTTCATGCTCCAGTGCCGCAACGGCAAGCGTACCGGATTCGCCAGCGTACGTATCGCGGTCGAGATGGTCGAAGAGAAACTCATCCCCAAAGAAGAAGCCATCCGTCGCGTCGAGCCCGAGGCGCTCAATCAACTCTTGCGCCCGGTATTCGAGACGGCTGCCAAGCAGACTGCCGTGAAGGAAGGGCGGCTGCTGGCCAAAGGCCTGCCGGCCGGCCCGGGCGCCGCCACAGGTCGCATCGTGTTCTTTGCAGAGGATGCCGAGGCTTGGGCTGGGCGCGGCGAGAAGACGATTCTTTGCCGGCATGAGACCTCGCCCGAGGATATCCGGGGCATGAATGCATCCGAGGGCTTCTTGACCGCTTTCGGAGGCATGACTTCGCACGCGGCCCTGGTGGCGCGTCAGATGGGCAAAGTGTGCATCGTGGGCTGCGATGCAGTCAGTTTCGATTACCACAACCGCACCATGAGCGTGAACACAGCTCGCGGTCCGGTGGTGCTGCGCGAGGGGGACTGGATCTCCATTGACGGGTTCGCCGGCGAGGTGATGAACGGTCGCGTGGACACCACGCCCTCTGAAGTCATCCGCGTGCTCATCGAGAAGAACCTGGATTCCGACGATGCGCCGGCCTATCAGCGCTACGCCCGCCTGCTAGGCTGGGCAGACAAGATCCGTCGCCTGCATGTGCGTGCCAACGCCGACCAACCTGACCAGGCCACGGCTGCGGTGGCCTTCGGTGCCGAGGGGATCGGCCTGTGCCGCACCGAACACATGTTCTTCGGCGAAGGCAAGATCGGCCCCATGCGTGAGATGATCGTGGCCGAGAATGAGGCCACGCGACGTAAGGCCCTGGAGAAGTTGCTGCCCCTGCAGCGAGAGGACTTCGCAGGCATCTTTCGCGCCATGGGCAAGCGGCCAGTGACCATTCGGACCCTGGATCCGCCCCTGCACGAGTTCTTGCCCCACGACGAGGCGGGCGTGCTGGAGTTGTCCCGAGCCACGGGCAAGACGGTGGCCGCGATCGAGGCGCGCATCAATGATCTGAAAGAGTCCAACCCCATGCTCGGCCACCGCGGCTGCCGCCTCGGCATTTCGTACCCCGAGATCACCGAGATGCAGTCGCGTGCGGTCTTCGAGGCTGCCTGCGATGTGGCTGCCGAGGGCACGGTGGTCGAGCCGGAAATCATGATTCCGCTGGTGGGCAGCAAGAAAGAGATCGATAACCAAGCAGCCATCGTCCGCCGCGTGGCTGCGGAGGTCTTCAAGGAGAGGGGGCGCAAGCTGAAGTACCTGGTGGGCACCATGATCGAGGTGCCGCGCGCAGCGCTAACCGCTGGCGCGATCGCCGAGACCGCCGAGTTCTTCTCTTTCGGCACCAACGACCTGACGCAAACCACGTTTGGTCTGTCGCGCGACGATGTGCCCAAGGTGTTGGCCTACTACGTGGCCAAGGACATCTACGACGTCGATCCATTCGTCAGCCTAGATCGGGACGGCGTCGGCCAGCTCATGCGCCTGGCAGTGGCCTCCGGTCGCAAGACGCGGCCGAATATCAAGATCGGCATTTGCGGTGAGCATGGCGGCGATCCAAGCTCGGTCATGCTGTGCGACGAGCTGGGCCTCAACTATGTGTCCTGTTCACCCTATCGCCTGCCCATCGCGCGCCTGGCGGCCGCCCAAGCCGTGCTCAGGAAATAGTGGTTCGCCGCCCACCACAGAGAATAGAGACATCAGGCAGGTACGAGTTACCGACGGGGGCCATCTCCCGATGAGATCCCCCGTCGGCTGCGTCCCGGTTTTGTGGCTCTCGGTGCTTGCGGGCCTGGTGTTGACCGGGACTGGGTGCAATTTGGGCCAGACCGGGATCGATCCGCCCATGGACGAGATCTTCTGGCCGGCTGGGCTGGCGATTGACCCGATCGACGGCAACTGGCTCTACGTGGTCAACTCGAACAATGATCTCCGCTTCAATGCCGGTACGCTGATTGCGATTGACTTGCAGAAGGCGCAGAGCGATCGAACCAAACTGGCAGCCGACGGCCTGGCGTTCGCGTGGTCCGAGTGCAGCACGACCCATTTCACCGACGATACCGCTGCGGAAACCCTCGCTGGCACTTCGGTCAATTTCTGCTGTCGTGACTTGCTCCGCCCGCACGTTCTCAACTGCAACGAGCGGGCGTATGTGCAAGCAGGCGCCACGGTACAGATTGGTAGTTTTGGTGGTGAGACGTCCATCCAGACCTATCAACAGGACCCCAATGACCCCAATAGCGAGCTGGTGCGCCGGATCTTCATGATTGTTCGAGCCGAGCCCTCGATCACGTTCGTAGATGTCACTGACGGCAACGGTTCGGTGCACATGCGCTGCAATGGGGCTCGGCAGGATCCTGACCCGCAGCTTGTCAACCCGTTCTGCGACGACAACTGGCGCGTCCGTCGTCCTGGCGGTGCGGCCATCACCGACAATGTCTTGCCCGAAGAACCCCATGCTCTGGCTCTCGATCAGGAATTGGGGATCTTGTACGTCGGCCACCTGACCGTCACAGTGAATCACCAGCCCGTTGGCGGAGGCATTTCGACGATCGACATAGGTCAGCAGCACCCCAACCAGCCCGCAAGCGGCCTGCTGGACCCAAGTGCACCCAACGTCATCAATTCGATAGCTCGTGTCGTGTTTCCCAGCAGCTCGGTCCAGGGTGTGACGGCCCTCTCCATGAGCAAGCCCGGAGATCCCAACGACCCGCTCTATGCGGTAGCGCGTGCGAGCGCGGACATCACTGGGCTGGTGCTGCAGTGCCAAGCAGATGGGCAGCACTGCGACCCTAGCGATCGCATTTTGCGCGATCTCTCCCTAGTTCCCGGCGAGCAAATCACGTCATCCGCTTTCTTGCCGTCAGGCACTGACATCCGCGGCTTTCTGCTTTCCCCTGGAGGAGAGGAGGCCTACGTTCTTCATCGCAACACGCCCGAGTCGACCACCTCCTCGGATCCCGCTGCTCTGGTTGTGCTCGACCGACGACCTAATCAAAACGGGGAGCCGTCTGACACTCCCAGTGCCATCCTCGAGGTCTGTAGTGGGGCAACCCACATGCAGTTCCCCCCCGCCGGCCGAGGGAACCTGCTCTACATCACCTGTTTTGAAGGGGGGCAAATCTACGTAGTCGACCCGGGGCCACCTCGGGTCGTGGCTATCATCGAAACGGGCAACGGGCCCACGGACCTGACGTTTTCGCCCACCGATCCCAATGTCGCGTTCGTGGCCAGCTACGCGGACAACAATGTGTCGGTCATTGATCTTGAGCCAGGAAGCCCGACCCAGTACATGGTGGTGCAGCGGATTGGCTTCCCCCACGCGGATACCACTCAATGACATCGCGAGCAGCTCCGACGATAGTGATTTGTGCCTTGCTCGGCGCATGCAGTGCCACGCCAGCTGTGATTCCCGCACACAACCTAGAACGGCCCGGCGACATGGGGTTCGTGTGCCTCGCGATCAATGCCGACGGAACCCTGTCCGGCCAGTCCATGAGTGTCTGCCAGCCGCCGGGCGCAAAGGCCCCCGCGATCCAGCCGGCGGGATATTCGTCGCGGCAATTCGGCACGTTCGCCTTTGTCACCAACACTGCCCGTGGCGAGATGGCCGTGGTGGACATTGACAACGGCCGCCTTGTCGACCTCGATCCCGGCGTGTTCGGTTTCAACATGGTACCGGTGGGAGACATGCCTGAGTCGCTATCCGCCAGCGCGGACGGTTGCTGGGTCGCCACGGCAAATCGCGATTCCTGTGATCTCGGACTGGTTGATCCGTCGCTTCTGCTGACTTCGCAGTTTGGGTCAGCCGTGCCCGCCACCGGAACTGGCAGTCCGGCGACGCGGGTGGTTCCGACGACCGCGTCCGGGCGTCCGCTCTACGCTTCCCCCAAGGAAGTCGTATTCTTGTTGCCCAGCATCGCGACCGGGTCGTGCCAGAGCGAGCGCGCTTTGGTGACCTTCCCCTCCTGCGATCTGGTTGCGTTGCTCGACATGCCGTCGGGGACCATCCGGGACTCGGTCTTCATCAGTTCTGACGGCGTCGTCGCTGCGGGCGGCGAACCGAGCTGCCCGGTAGACTGCTTGCCCTTGTCCGCGGCAGACGCAGGGGCTACTGCTGACGACGGGGGAATGCCTGCCTCGCCCGCGGACGCCGGCGGAATCGGTCAGGGCGAGGCGGGCGTGCAGACCAGCTCGTCTCTGGGAGTGGGCGCATTGGCCCTGCTTCCTGACAGCAGCCGCGTGTACGTGGGAGCCAGCGCCGCCGACGACTTCCTCACGGCCCTGGATATCGATCTCGCAAACGGAGCCTTCGTCATACCGGCGGGTGGCGGGCGCATCGCGCTCGAGCCAAAGGCAATCGGAATCGATCATTTGCGCCTTTCAGTCAATCCATTCGCGCCCGCCCCGATCACCTTGGCCGACGGCAGTCAGATGGATTTCCTCTACGCATTCGCGCGCGACGGTTCAGTCCGTGTGGTGAAAGTCTCCCCGCGGCCGGAACAGGAATGCGACGTCAATGTTCAACCCGATCTGGTCGGGCTGCCCGCCAACACCGGATGTCTTCCGGTTAGCCCCACGGCCCGGCGACCGCTGGCCCAGGGGCCTGGAATTCGTATTCCCACGCTTGCAGTGCGTACCGCAGCGCCGGCCATCCCGCGCGACATTGCAGTCATCGATTTGCCGGTCAGCGCGGCTGGCATCAGCACGAACCCGCAGTCATTGGCCGGCCAATTCGCCTTCCTGCTGGCCTCGAACGACGCTGTCTACATCCT
>Ga0182019_10000165_pt1 | contig 32789 bp, 22 predicted proteins | sample 812E2MmetaG_FD_120483 | JGI IMG/M metagenome (GOLD analysis project Ga0182019, IMG submission 120483) | Permafrost microbial communities from Stordalen Mire, Sweden - 812E2M metaG | ecosystem: Environmental > Terrestrial > Soil > Wetlands > Permafrost | place: Sweden: Stordalen | collected...
AGAAAAAAAATAAACAAGGCCAAGGCCGAAGGTATAGATGTTATTTCACTGGCTATCGGCGACCCGGTGGAAGCAACGCCGGATTCGATCATTGACGAACTTTGCGCCACGTCGCGTGATCCCCTGAACCACCGCTATCCGACCGACGAAGAAAAAGGAATGCTGGCCTTTCGCCGCGAGGTGGCCAAATGGTACGAAACGCGCTACGGCGTCAAACTCAATCCGGAAAACGAAATTCTGGGATTGATTGGCTCCAAGGAAGGCTGTCATCATTTCATCATCGCGCGGGTCGATCCGGATGATATCGTCTTAATGACCGATCCCGGTTATCCCGCTTACCGTTCGAGCATCCTGTTGGGCGGCGGCACGCCGTATAATGTTCCGATACTGCCGCAGAATAACTATCTGCCTGTATTCGAAGACATACCGGCTGATGTTGCCAAAAAAGCAACGGCCATGTTTTTGAATTATCCCAATAATCCAACCGGCGCCTGCGCGACCTTGGAATTTTTGAACAAGCTGGTCGAATTCGCCCGCAGTTACGACATTGCCGTCTGTTACGACAATCCTTACAGCGAAATAGTATTTGCCGGACAGAAACGCATCAGTTTTCTGATGGCGCCGGGCGCGAAGGATGTCGGCATCGAACTTAATTCTCTATCCAAGCCCTTCAACATGTGCGGATGGAGACTGGGTATGGCCTGCGGCAACCACGAACTCATCGCCGCCATCAGTAAGGTTAAGGAAAACACGGATTCGGGCATTTTCAATCCGATCCAGTTCGCCGGCATTAAAGCACTCCAGAAAGAAGCGCCTTTTGTCGAAAAAATGTTGCAAGTTTATGGCAAGCGCCGCGAACTGGTGCTCAAAACTTTGCAGAAAATCGGCATTGACTTCAACCCGCCGCGTGGTACATTTTACCTGTGGGTGCCCGTACCCAAGGGCATGACCTCGCTGGAATTCACCAATCGCCTGTTCGATAAAACTGCGGTAGTCGTCGCCTCCGGCACGGCTTATGGCCAATACGGCGAAGGATTTGTGAGAATATCGCTGACGGTGCCGGATAAAAGATTAAAAGAAGCGATGGAGAGAATCGAAAAAGAATTCAAGCAGTAGCTTCGTATTCTTCGTATAACTTTGTTGGCAGCGGCGCAACCATCCTCGACGTATTGTAATATACGCCTGCGGTGTTTGCTTGCAGCCGCCTCGTTCTACTTTGAATACAAAACTACTGATTTTAACATGGCAATCGGTATGCTGGAACAAACTGATACTTCAAGACCTGACCTCATTGTTCCCTCCCAATGAAAAAGCTTGTAAAGAAAAAATTAAAAAAAGTAAGAAATATTTTTACTAAATAAAGGAAATAAGCAATATGCAAACTACTTTAGCAAATTGTAAATTTGGACTCTTATGTGTATTGGTATTTCTATATTTAGTCTTATCATCAGGACTGTGCTATGGAGAAGTTATTATATTTGATGACAAAGTAATAGGAAAAGCAATTGAGGATCCTGTTAGTTTAATATCCGTCATTTCATTAACTAACAATGAGAAACTTAAACCGGCAAAAATTGAAGTTTTTTTTAACGATTTAAAATATTCAGCGGCAGTCGTTTATTATCCATTTAATAAATCTAATTTCTTGAAAATAGCGAATGTTCTGGATAACCTATACCGTGGATCAGAACAAAAGTGGCTTGGTTCAGAGTTTAAATATTGGCGAATTGATAAGCGAAAATTTGCAGTTGCTTTGTCACACGATGAACCCTGCCCAGATAAGGAGCAATATATTTTAGTTACTTACAGAAGCTACTCTTACAAAGAAAAATGACGATGTCAGGTCTTGAAATATAAGTTATTGTGCAACGACAGACAATAACTGGATTCCCGCCGGAGTTTATCCCGCGTATGCGGGGCGGGAATGACAAAGTGATGTTTTCCTGATATAAGGAAACATGACGCGCATCTTAAAATAAATCACTATCGTAAATAGAAGAAAGAGAGTTTTTTATGGAAATGGGTATTCTGGGGCTTCCCCAAAGCGGAAAAAGCACATTATTTGAAATTATGACCGGCGTCAAAAGCGGTCAGTTGCATAACGAAACCGTCGTGCGCGGTCAGGCGTCCGTGCCGGATGAGCGTTTCGATAAGCTGGTCGAAATATACAAACCGGTCAAAGTTTCACCTGCCAAAGTTCCTTTTGTGGATATACACGCCGTGGGTGAACATCCATGGGAGGCAATTCGACAGAATTTAAGCGGCACAGACGGCATTCTCCACGTCGTTGACGGCTTTTCTCTGCCCGATGTTCCACTAAGCATTGAAGCCTACCGCAAGCTGGAAGACGAGTTGATTCTTGCCGACTTACTGATCATTGAAAAGAAAATGGAGCGCCTGACTAAAACTTCCAAGAAAGCGCTCACGCCGCAGGATGTGGCGCAAAACGATCTTCTGCCCAGATTAAAAGATTGCCTGGAAGCGGGAAAACCTTTACGCACGGCCGGGCTCTCCCCCGCGGAAGTTTTTACTCTGAGGAGTTTTTCTTTCTGGACGATCAAGCCGGAACTGGTCGTGGTCAACGTGGCCGAAGATAATCTTTCCTTTGCCGACGCGTTTGCCCAGGAGGCTAAATTAACGGAACCTGTCCTGGGAATCTGCTGCAAGATAGAGGCGGAAATGGCCGGACTGGATGCGGCTGATCAAAAAGAATTTTTGGATTCGATGGGTATTGCCGAACCGGCTTTCGGCCGGATCATCCGCGCGGCGTTTTCTCTGCTGGGACGCATGTCCTTTTTTACGGTCGGAGAGGATGAAGTCAAGGCCTGGGTAATTCCGGTGGAGACCAAGGCTCCCAAGGCCGCCGGCGCCATCCATAATGACTTCGAACGGGGTTTTATCAAGGCTGAAGTTATGTCCTATGATGATTTTATCGCCCACGCCTGCTCCGCCGCGCAGGTAAAGTCGGCCGGACGCCTGCGCCTGGAAGGAAAAGAATATATCGTGCGGGACGGAGATATCATTACTTTCCGTTTCAATGTCTGATATCGTCCATTAAAAAAATATTGACAAATAGCATATAACACAGTTTACTCTCTCAAAAAAAGTAAGTCTCTGCTGTGGCAGATATAATTATTCTCTACTAATTACATTTTGCTTTGGAGGAAAAATGAAATTTCTCGCAAAGAGTATTACTGTTTTAATTCTTTTAATCGCGGTTATTGCCTGCGGCGATAATTTGAAGCCGAATGGAACCACTCCAAACACGACAGCGGCAACATACACTGTAACCTTTGACAGTCAATTCAATAATATCGAAAGCACAACAACCCTACCTAGTCGAACCAGCGTAACTGTAAATCCAGAAGATACTGTTGGCACATTATTCCCTTCAGATCCAAAAATGCAAGATCCAATCACACTGGAAGAAAAATATAAATTTGGCGGCTGGTGGACAGGAAAAGGCGGTACTGGCATCCATTTCACTGCCAGCACGAAAGTTACGTCGGATATAATAGTTTATGCCTATTGGTATAAATACAAGGTAACCTATCAAAGCGACAGCACAACGGTTATTGCCATCACAATGATAACAACATCTACGGTTGAAGCATTACCGACAACGCCCACCAAGACAGGCTATACATTTGTTGGCTGGTGGACAGCGGTAAATGGTGGCGGTACTCAGTTTTTTGCCGACACACAAGTTACAGGGGATACCATAGTTTATGCCAAATGGTTTCAAAATACTACTCCCGTAACTTCCATATATGCAGTAACATATAATGGTAACGGTGGAACCGATGTAGGAACACAATATGTTATAGCTCCCCAAAAAATTGTGGACGCTCTGCCGACACCGTATCCTACTTGGCAGTCTTACAAGTTTAAAAATTGGAACACAAAGGCAGACGGCACCGGTAATACGTTTGATACAAGTACAGATGTAACAAGCATAGCGGATTCAACTACTAAAGCTCTTACAGTTTATGCCCAATGGACTGCTGATCCCGAATATATAGTAACATACAATAGCGGCTGGGGAAGCGTCGTGGAAGCACAACATGTTATCCTGTCGTCTGGAAATACAGTAGCCACTGGAACTGCAGAACGTTCTCTGCCCACACAACCTACAAAACGATGCTACGCCTTTGGCGGCTGGTACAAAGATAAAACCCATACAACACCTTTTACTGAAAGCACAACAGTTACAGCAGATATTACAGTTTACGCCAAGTGGGATTGGGATTATCCTTCAACAACTTATCCGTTAATATCAAAGCCTTTTACCATAGGTGATCCCGGCCCGAGTTGTGTCGGCAAGGTGTTCTATATTGACGGTGGTGGTTTGAGTGGTCCGAACGGGTTAGAGATGGCGCCTCCGGGCTGGTCTGATGCTTATGCCGAAAACGGAGATCCTTCAGCACCATGGATATATGGAGGAACAACAGACGATGGAAACGGCGGCACATATCAAAAAACTCAGACAACCCTGAATGGAAATACTTCAACTGGAATAGGAACGTACTCAGCTCCTATAGGATTGGCAAACAGTGAAGCTATTATAAAGCAAGTAGACTCAACTCCACCCTATGCGGCAAAGTTGTGTCTGGATTATAGCGTAGGCGAAGGCGGATATATATTTGATAACTGGTTTCTACCTTCAAAGGATGAATTGGCCCAGTTATATGCGCAAAAAGATGTGCAAAGATGGGGTGGATTTGTTGAGGAGCGTTATTGGAGTTCGTCCGAGTACGATGCTAATGACGGATGGTCCCAGTACTTCACCACCGGCGCTCAGCAAGGCACTTATAAGAGTTATGAAATGATGGTCAGGCCTGTCCGTGCTTTTTAACAATTATTATTGTGAGACTCAAATTTCAAAAATGAAGTGTATTGAAATTTGTAAGTCGAACAATCCCGCCATAAGCGGAGGGTATAATACCCCGCCCCTTGGGGCGGAATTAGGGTCCAGGGCTTGTCCTGGGGTTCATACCCGTGATTTGTAATTTCTTAAAAACGTTAAAGGATGTTTTTATATCCTTTAACGTTTTTTTGTATCGGCGCAAGAAACAGGCCGACCGGCAAAACAAGGAGAAATGGCTGGTTAAATTTAATACCGATTGATTATGAAAAAAATATTATTCAAAAGTCTGATAATAATTGTTCTGCTGATATCGGTTTTTATTTTGCCGATATTTTATCCCGCGGGAATAGTCGTTTATTTCAGATTATTTTTACTCTTTCTGATTCTTATAGAAAGCCTGACGTTGTTCAAGATGATCTTCATAGATAACAAAATTAACAAAATAATGACAAATTCAGCCACTGTTTTATTTTCAATTTTTGTACTTTTTATTTTACTGGAATCGGTATTTATGTTTATTCCCCGACCGCATTCCGCCGGTTATGCATTAGCGTGCCATTTGTGGTATGCTAAATATTGGAAACCGATTAATTCTTTAGGCTTCAGAGACAATGAACCTGATAATAGCAATCCTGTTATTTTATTTGTGGGCGATTCATTTACGGCGGGTCACGGATTAAAATCGGTAGATGACAGATTTTCCAACATCGTGGGAAAGGAATTAAATAAGAAAGAAAAGAAATATTCTATCATCAATATAGGCAAGCCCAATCTGGATTCCAGAGATGAATATAATGTGATGAAAGATTTTCTTTATCAGACCAGAATTCATCCTAAGAAAATAATATTGCAGTATTATGGAAATGATATTGAAGGAGTTGCCGCAAATAATGGATTGATATTTGACGGTTTTCACCCTCCTCCCGATATGAATAAATTTATAATTTTCATCGGTTCCGGCTCTTATTTTTTTAACTATATGTATTTTCTTTTTCCAAGAGAATATCTTGGCGCGACATATATAACTTTCTTAACCAGGGCTTATAAAAACGATCATATGTTATCAGAACATAAAAACGATCTCAGGTTGTTCGTGGATTATGCCAGAGAAAACTCTATTCAACTTATCGTGATAGTATTTCCTTTTTTAGCTGACATTGAAATGAGTAATTCCATGTATGTTAGTGATATCGTCAATTTTTTTAAAGCTAACGAAGTATGCGTTATTGATGTTTCTTCAGTAGTGAAGGATATTCCCGTCTCCGAAAGAATAGTAAATATAAACGACGGACATGCTTCAAAAATAGTTAACATGATAGTTGCTCAGGAGATATTGAAAAAGTTGGAGAAATAATAATGTATGATTATGAAAAAATAACTTCTTAAGCTAGAATATTTTTTATGATTGATAATCCCGATATTTCCATTATTGTTCCGGTATATGGAAGCGATACTACTCTTGTGCCTCTCTATGAAAGGGTTGCCGCCGCAGTAAGCCGGATTCCGGCCAGTTTCGAACTCATCTTTGTCGATGATTGCGGGCCCGGCAATCCCTGGGAAATAATCGTCAAGATGGGTCAGCGCGATCCGAGAGTCAGAGGCCTGAAACTTTCGAAAAATTTCGGCCAGCACATCGCGATCACGGCTGGCGTTGATCTGGCGCACGGACGCTGGCTTGTTATAATGGATTGTGATTTGCAGGACCGTCCTGAAGAAATCCCCCGTCTGTGGGCGAAAGCGCAGCAAGGACATGATATTGTGGTCGGCCGCCGGATCAAAAGACAAGATGAATTTTTCACGCGTTTGTTCTCCAGAGCTTTCCATTTTATTTTCAGTTATCTGACCGACCGGCAAAGCGACACCACTCAGTCTAATTTTGGAATCTATTCCCGCAAGGTTGTTGATACGGTTAAAACGTTATTTGAATATCCAAGCATTTTTCCGTTTTTGGTTCGATGGGCGGGATTTGAGGCCGCAGCTATTGACATCGAACATAGCAGGCGCGCTGAAGGGGAATCAAGTTATACGTTTGGCCGTAAATTATCACTGGCCATTGACATTATTGTTTTCTATTCCAACAAACCATTGAAGATGCTCATCCATTTCTGGTTTTTGATGGCTTTCACGGTTTTTTGCTACGGAGCATGGCTCTTTACACGTTATTTTTTGTTCAATTACACGCCGGCTGGGCGGACAGGTGTTGCGGCTTCATTATTTTTATTATCGGGATTTCTCATTTTTATAGTGGGTCTTTGGGGCACCTACATTTACAGAGTTTTTAATCAAGTAAATGGAAAGCCTTTATATATTGTGAAAAAACGAACCGATGAAGTCACAGAACGCACAACGTAAAATTTTCTATGGTTAATTTATTTCTGCAGCCATCAAATAAATTACTGACATTTGACAACAAAATAAGCCGCGTAGGCCGCGAAAGCCCAACAGGCAAATAACGCCAGGGTAAGAGAGCGAATGATTTTATTGCGCAAGAAAGGCTCCGCTCCGGCGGCAATAAGTATCGCGTAACAGGGCAGCAGACCCAGTGTATAACTGGCCTTGGCCGTGCTGTAAACTGGAAATCTTATATAAACATCCATCGTTGCGGCCAAAAACAGCGCTATTGTCCCGATGGAAAAGACGACGGTATTTCTGTAAATTGACGTCTTATTTATTCCTGCGAATATCACACCTGTCAGAATAAAAAGACTAGGCAATAAAGCTAAAAGCGCTCCCGCAATCATAAAATTTTCATTCCAGGGTATGAAATCCGCCAATCCGGAATTGAAGCCGTCCAACCATAACGTAGAATAGATCGTATCCCCAAAACCTTTCACACCGGCATAGACAGGATGAACCAGCGACTGACCGAAAGACAAAACCTGCGACCATGTTCTATAGCTCTGGTCCTGCCACCAAAGTGTTCCGAGTGTTTGATTAAATACAAGAGGGCTACCGAATACGATATAGTTTCGCAAATAATACCATCCCGCAATCAGCAGGGAAACACCGAAAATAATAACGGCCGGTTTCATCGCCGACTTTAAAGACCGTTGGGCTAACCTTGTGTGATAAAGCAGAACTATTATCATAACAGGCGCAAACAAAATCGCAGTTGCTTTGGAAAGAAGCGCCAATCCCCACACAAATCCCAGAAGAACAAAATATCTGTATTTCCGTTCTTTTTGGGCGGGCATAACAAGAGACATACATAAAAGAACCATCAGCGATATAAAACATCCGGCAAGAGGTTCATTGCTCACAACCTGGCAGGTATAGGTGTGTATCGGCAGCAGCGATCCTGCGACTATGGCGATGATCTGCAGATCTTTTCTTTGCGCAAATACAAGCCGCGCTGCACGATACACGATCTCGATTTGCAGAAGGCCGCAGATAATGGGAATGATCCGCAGCATCTTGACGATCCATGACAAGTCCAGGAATTTTATCAGCAACGCATAAAGCGGGGCGCTGAGCATGTAATTAAGCGGCGGCTGAAACATCTCCCAGCCGTCCGACGCCAGAGGCAGTGAACCTTTTATCACTATGTAATCGATATATGCAGTGTGTCCCATGATATCAGAGCCCACTTGAAAATTGAGCCTGAACATATTGTTGATCGCCAATGCCGCCCACGAAACAAGCAAAGCCCATCGGACTAGAGAGGGTTCCGGCCGCCACCTTGAAACTTTCTGCGACTTATCCTCCTCCATGCCGACAAGTAATGAGATGATGAACGTCATTAAAAATATAATCGCCAGATAAGGCATGATTATGATAAGAGCTGCAGTGGCGGATGGAAATTCTCGCGATTCTGCCGGCTGTTTTATCTCAGAGGCGGGCACAGTCAACCGCCAGCTTTTACCGTCGATGGAAGCGAACCATCCCGATCCAGTCTTTACGGGCAGAGTTTCGCTATAGGCAATAACAGCCGGATAAGAATTTTCGCTCGTGACAATGATAATGATTTCATGCGGACCGGCCTGCACCGCAAACGGCATCGTTACATCATGAACCTGTTTCCAGTTATTAAATTCATGAGTTGAAGAAAAGATAGTGACACCGTCAAAAATAATCCGACACCGTTTCAGCGCCTGCACGGCAATCCGGGCATTATCAACATCCTTAACTAAATTAAAAACATATCGAAATTCGCATTGGGGCTGACTCGGCGGCTTTGATTCCAACTGAAATTCCGAATCATATTTGATCCACTGAGCTCCGGCACGATTAGTAAGAAATACAACATCTGGAGATTTTATATAGTACATTATCCTGAGTCCGCCCAAAACAACGACTACGCCAATAATCAAGGCCACTATTAAAAAATGTTCTTTAATATTTTTAGAAAATTTATTTTTGACCATTTTTAAAATGCCCTTAGTGGAGCCCCTTCCGGCAGAAGCCGGGGGATTGCAAGTCGCGAGATTCAAAACACACGACACGGAATTAAAACTTTTCATTGTTGCAAGTAACAATTTTTACGACATAAATTAAAACTGGACGTATATTAATAATGAAGTATAGAAACATCGTTTTTATGTGTCAATGGAAATCAGCGCAGTCGCCAAAAATTAATTAACTTCAGATTCAATATTTGGGCCAGTTTTTAATTGACACACAAGAACACCATCATATACATTCATAGCATATAAACAAATTTTACTAAAAAGTCTTAAAAGATGAATCTATCAAAACAAGATAATTCTACAACTGTATTGGAGATCAAAAAGATCACCCTCTGGCCATGGCTAATAATCCTGACCATCATAACAGCTTTGCCTTACGCACAGATGGGATCCCATGAGTTCATCAATTGGGATGATCCATTCTATATTTATAATAATCCTATTGTCTGTGCCGGATTAAGCTGGAGGGGCATGGGTTGGGCGTTTATCACCGGCACTGCCTCTAACTGGCACCCGCTGACATGGATAAGCCATATGCTGGATTCCAGTCTTTTTGGTCCCACACCGCAGGCAGCCCATTTCGTCAATCTGCTTTGGTATATCGGTTGCGTGCTGCTTGCCTTTTTCTTGTTTTTACGCTTCAACGCATCTCCCAGGGCAGCTTTTTTTATGGCCGCTTTTTTCGGCTTGCATCCCTTGCATGTGGAATCCGTCGCCTGGGCGGCAGAACGTAAAGATCTGCTGTGCGCCTTCTTCTTTCTGGCCGCCACACTGGCCTATCTTGATTACTCTCGAGAAAAAAAGTCATCTCTTTATTTTTTAACAACCGCACTATTTGTCTTATCGCTGCTTTCCAAACCTATGGCCGTTACCTGGCCTTGTGTTGCTCTTCTTTTGGATTATTGGCCGCTCAAACGATTTAATAACGAGATCAAAAGAATCGTTTACGAAAAAATACCATGGTTCGCTCTTTCCATACTATCATCAATGATCACCATTATAGTACAAACAAAAAACGAAGCGGTTAAATCTCTGGTTGATTTCCCCCTGCTGGATCGTCTTGCCAATGCAGTAATATCTTATCTGATGTATATAAGACAAAGTCTCTGGCCTTTGGGATTGACAGTTTTTTATCCATATCCCTACTCAATCAATATACTTGGCGCACTCATCGCATTGTGTATTTTAGGCTTCATCAGCGCCGTTGCTTTCTGGCAAAAGCGGAAATGGCCTTATCTTTTATGGGGCTGGTTATTTTATCTGGGAGTTCTATTCCCGGTTATCGGACTTGTCCAGGTGGGCGCCCAAACCCACGCCGACCGCTATATGTTGCTTCCGCAATTAGGATTGATTCTGGCAGGAGGCCTTTTTCTGGACAAGATCATGACAGACATGAAAATCCGCCGCTTCGCCGCAATGTCAATGACAGCCGTTATAATAATTCTTATGGCTCTGACATTTCGGCAGGTTTCCTGCTGGAAAGATAACAAAACTCTATTTAACCAAAATCTCGCAGTAGTCGGTGAAAACGAATTGGCTCACTTCAACCTTGGCGCGGCTTATCTGGAAAATAACGAACTGGAATTAGCCGTCATTCATTTTTCAGCCGCCGCTCAGATGAATCCGAATGAGGTTACCACTTATAATAATCTGGGGATCGCTTACGCCAGACAGAACAAAATTCTCATGGCTGAGGAATGCTTCAAACAAGCCATTTTGCTTGATCCTAAAATAGCCCAGCCTCATTTTCATCTGGCGGTCATCAAGTTCAACCAGGGCAAACTTGATGAAGCGGTAAATCATCTTGATGAAGCGGTTCGTCTGGCACCGGCATGGAAGGAGGCTGAGGCTCTACGGGATAAGGTAAAAAAGTCGGCTTCTACCCAACTCTTAGACAAGAATTAACGGCATTTTCTAGAAAATATAGTGTTTTGTATTCTTGTTCTTAATATCTTCGAGTCCGACATCGGGATAAATCACATCCAGTTGTATCCGCACCGCAGAACCGAAGGTAAGATGCGCCGGCTTTGGTTTTTTGTTGTAAAGATACTCATCAATCGTCCAACCAACATCGGTAAACCCGAATTGTGAACGAATAGAATTTGTCCCGGAAATCCGGCTGTTTATTTCAAAAGGGATCACGCGTCCATCAACAGTCGCCATAGATTGTATGTTGCATGAACCGCGTATAGTAAAATGCTTCATAATCTGACGAATAATATTCAATAATTGTTTGTCGTATGTTTGGTCAACCATGCACTTTACAGTCATCCCGCCAAGAAGTTCGCGGGAGAACGAAATCATACTATGCAATGATCCGCTTTTTGTGACGTAAAAAGCGGTCAGCAATTCTGTTCCTCTGTACAATTTCTGCACGACAAACGTGTCGGGAAATTTTTTGACATTCTTCGGTTCATATACTATATCCCGGGAACCTCTCCCTTCGCGTGGTTTGACAATGTTACTGTCAAACATCCCTTTATATTCTGAAGGAAGCGCTGTTTCGGCAAAAGGGATTCCATGTGCGGAAAATTTTTGCCATGTTTTGTATTTATCCAAGAATATCATATTCACACCGCATGAAGAAGTCGCAACAACAGGCAAGGTTCTCCGATGCTTGGCCAGATACACAGTTTCATAATCGGTACTCGGAATGATGCAGTCAACATACTCTTCCCTGCAAATTCGACGCATTGTCGGAATATACGCTTCATCATAAGCAAACGGCACCTGATAAACGATGTCACAAAGATGCGTCCCCGCCGTCACCAATTCCGTGTTCACTCCCACAATCCGGATTTTTTTTTGGTAGACAATGGTATTTCGCAGAATCCCCTGCCCTACATTTCCGCCAATGCCGGTAACCAATACTGTTTTTCGATTCTTCATAATATCTTCTCAATTTCTTTTTTTAACGATACCTCAGGAACAAAATCAAGCCATTTTTTTGTACACGAGGCATTGTATTCATGGGACGAATCCGTATCAGTCCCCTCGTATTCAATCCGACAATCGGGAATACGAGAACAGACGTATTGCGCTACAGCAAGATTAGTATGGGAAATTCCATACACTCCCAGATAAATACCTGATTTTCGAATTTTTGCCGTCTTTAAACAAAGTTTTGCCGCATCACTGACATGAATGTAGTCTTGCTTTCTTCGACCATCCCCCGATAGTGTAATTATTTTTTTCTTTTTTGCATCTTCAATAATCCTGGGAATAAATGTTTTCGTATACATGCCTTTTCCATATAAGGAAGAAAAACGGATTATCGCAGTTTTTCTATGATATCGCATCAACAACAATTCCGCTGTGAGTTTTGTCATACCGTACTGATTGGGATTCTTTGTTCGCGTCCGTTCAGTAATTCGGGATACAGACGGGCACCCATATACGGAAACACTCGAAGCAAACACAAGAAAACTCTTTGGAAACTGTGACGCAACCTGTAGGGGCAATTGGATGTTAGTTCTTATTAGATCAGCATCTGACACAGAACGGCCGGGATATGGAATAGCCGCAGCGACTATAAACACCACATCATAAACATCGCGAATACAACCGATCTGAGAAATCGGATATACCTTGCACCCTTTTGGAATGCCGGCGCGATGCTTGTGATATACTCCTTCCACGATTATTTCTTGTTTTACACACTCTTTTTCGATCGCTCTCCCTAAAAAACCATTAATGCCAACGATAAGAGCCCGCATATTGTTTTCCATAACTTCGCATTTCTTTCATATAGTGGCAATAAGAAGTAGCACCGTCGAAGCAGACTTTATTCCGCAAGATAATTTAAAAGATACCGGCTAAATAATTTTTGTCAACATCTGCGAGGTTGTTTCATCTAATCGTTCATCAAAAATATTTAACGCAAAACTTATCAGGATTTTGTTTTGAACTTGGCAGAGTATAAGAATACCGTTGGAGTATGTCAATGAAATATTGACATACCAGATGCTTATTCATATACTCACCCCACTGCGTAAAATGACGTTTTTATCAAAAGCATAAGGGCCAAAAGCTTTCGCTAACAGGAGACAACTTTTCGATGTCGAAGGTACTGCTTATAAAACCAAGGTTCTTTGACTTAGATAATCAGGCACTAACGCACCCGATGGGGCTAATGTACATCGGCGCTATGTTGAAAAGAGCCGGACATGAAACACGGATTCACGACTGTGCTCTGGACTATAAAAGTCTTCATATACTAAGGGAAGTAATAACCGGTTGGAAACCGGACTTCATCGGCATCAGCATAATTATCACCGAGCTTGAGCAAACAAAAAGAATCAAAGAAATAATCCGTGAAATTATGCCGGAAGTGCCCGTTACTTTCGGCGGTCCCTGGCCGTCGGCCAATCCCGAGGAATCAATAAAGACATTTGGAGCCGATTTTGTTGTTCTGGGCGAAGGAGAATTTATCTTTCCCGAGCTGATAAATGCCATAAACAAAGGTCTTCCGACAGAATCAATTCCCGGAACCGCTTCTATGATTAATGGGAAAGTGAAGATAAATCCTGGGCGACAACTGACTGAAGATGAGTTAAACGCGCTTCCCTTTCCCGCGTGGGAATTGCTGGATAACAACCTGTATGCAAAAAATTTCTCACAAGCAATGGTTGGTTCCAGGGCTTACATGTCAATAGTCACTTCACGCGGCTGTCCCTACCGTTGCGCATACTGCCATCAAACAATGGGAAAGGTCTTTAGAAAAAGATCGGCAGAATCGGTTCTGGCCGAGATGGAAGAGCTTCGCTTTAAGTATGGATTCAAAGAATTTGAAATAGTTGACGATTGCTTTAATCTGGATCGTGACAGGATGCACGCGATACTTAAAATCATTAGGAACAGACTTGGCGGCGTCAAACTGCATTTTCCTAACGGTCTGCGTGCTGACATGCTTGAACCTGAAGACATGGCTCTTTTCAAACAGGCAGGAACAGTATCTGCTATTTTTGCCATAGAGACTTCCAGCCAAAGGTTGCAAAAGATGATTCAAAAGAATTTGAATATCGACAAGGCCGTTCTCGCGATTAAAGCTTCCGTTGAGGCTGGGATTTATTCATCCGGTTACTTCATGATCGGGTTTCCGACGGAAACATATGAGGAAGCATCCGAAACAGCAGAGTTTGCCGCCCGCTCTTTGCTGCACCGAGCCTTCTTCTTCAAACCCATGCCATTCGAAGGGACAGAACTTGCCGATATGGCAGCCGATATCCTCAAAAGCAGAAAGGCTGCCATTGATTTGTGCTATATGAATTATTTCACCAAGACTCTAAACATTTCGGCAATGTCGGATAGTGAACTTAATAGGATTTTTCAGCGTGCGAACAGACGCTTTTATCTGAATCCTAAAAGGATATTGCGTTTGATTATCAGTCACCCAAACCTATTTTCACTGTCTCGTTACGCGTTCTCGGCCCTGATAAAGATTCTGCCAAGAATACGAAGTTCCGCCTGAATTAACAAATTTTTTTTAGGAGAATGAATTGAAAATTCTGTTTATCCAGCCTTTTTCAGATATTACCGGTTCAAACCACTTGCCGGTTGGTTTTTTATATATCGGTGCCTATGTGTTATCGCATTCAAAACATGAAATTAAAATAATCGACTTAAGAGCAAAAAGAACGCCTATCGAATCAAAGACAGATGAAATCTTGCAATGGCGACCGGATATTGTGGGTATAACCGGGCTTTCCATCGAGTGGAGCGGAATAAAGCACGTCACAAAAGTAATCCGCGAACTTCTTGGTAAAAATATCCCCATAGTGGCTGGAGGCGCACACGCCACTTGTTTCAGCAATCTTGTCATGAAAGAAACTCCTGTTGATTACATTGTAAAAAATGAAGGGGAAAAAACTTTTCTGGCGCTGGTCAATGCGCTCGAAAAAGGTGACGATATCCGAAACATCAAGGGGCTTGTTTACCGGGAAAACGGCTGCATGATTGATACCGGGCCATGCGAATTCATTGAAGACCTGGATGAAATACCGTTTCCGGCCTATCATTTACTGGATCTGGAAGTTTATTTTGATAATCCCAGATTCCACACCAGCATGAATATTCATAATAGAGCCATGCCGATTTTGTCGACGCGGGGGTGTCCGTTTCAATGCAAATTCTGCGTAAGAATCATGGGATATAAATTCCGCAAAAGATCCGCTGAAAATGTTCTGGCGGAAATAGACTGGCTGGTCAAAAGTTACCGAATTAAAGAACTTCATATAGAAGACGACGCTTTCAACACTGATCCGGAAAGGGCAAAAAAGATCATGCGCGGCATAATTGACCGTGATTATCCTCTATCAATTATTCTCAACAGCGGCATCCGGGGTGACCTTGTCGACCAGGAACTTATCGACATTTTTAAAAAGGCGGGGGTTTTCAGAATAAGTTACGGCGTTGAAACAGCTCATCCCCGAATACAGAATATTATAAAAAAAGAGCTCAACCTTGATAAACTTGAAAAATCAATATTAATGGCCAACCGCGCCGGCATCAGCACAAATGGTTTTTTCATCATAGGATTCCCCACGGAAACCGAACAGGAAATGATGGCAACAATCCATTACGCGCTCAGATCAAAGTTGGCAACGGCCGTTTTTTTCATCCTGAAAATATTCCCGGGAACGGCACTCGCAGATGAGTATTTGACTCAAACCCCTGACTTTAACGACGATCTAACTTTCAGTTATGATTCACCGATTACGCCTAACCACAGCGCTATCTCAGACGAAAGAATTATGCAAATAAGACGTTCCGCATTCATTCGCTTTTATTTCAATCCCTCGCGCATCTGGAGAATATTCAGAACGACCCCTGACAAGAAAAAGCTTTTTACCAGAAACCTCAATATCGTATTGAATCTTATTTTTAAAGGCACGGCAAAATATTAGGAAAACATATATAAATGATATCCATATTATTTTCATCTCTATCTTGCCTTCTGACAAGCACAGCAGAGAAACCATCTGCAAATACATCAATATTGTCTTGACATAAAAAATATAAATTTTTAAAGTCCCTTCATGCAAAAACAATCTTTTATTAAATCAAATTTTGAAAGTTTTGATTTTTCTTCATGAATATTTTACTGGTAAATCCCGTCACCCGTAATATTTCTTTATCTTCGCCTGATCTGGGATTAGGCTATCTGGCCGGAGCGCTGAAAAAAGAAAATCATCAGGTTGATATACTCGACTGTGTCAATCTCCGGATGACTTTTAAAAAATTTGAGGATTATATTGCCGGCCTCGATTTTGATGTTATCGGTTTCCGGGTTTTTTCCACGGATTTATTTTCCGTCAAAAAATCTTTGCTGATAGTCAAAAAAATACGTCCGGATGCTAAAATTATTCTCGGTGGAGCTCATCCGTCAGCGTTCCCCGAACAAACCCTGCAATATTTTGAAGAAGCCGATTACGCCATCAGAGGCGAAGCGGAAAAAGGATTGACAGATTTGATAAGAACTTTTTCTAATCCGAATCTAATACCAAAAGAGAACATTCCCGGACTGATCTGGAGAGAAAACGGGGAAATTAGATCCAATGCTCCTGTTTTTCTCGAAGATCTGGACTCGCTGGGCTCTCCCGAGTGGCACTTGATCAACCCCTGTGATTATCCTTTTCAAACATCTTACCTTACACAATCAAGAATTGTGGCTCCTTTGATTATGACAAGGGGCTGTCCTTACCGGTGCACCTTTTGCTCCTGCCGGTCGGTAACCGGACATAAAATAAGATCGCACAGCGTTTCCTACATCATAGAAGAAATAAAATTTTTGAAATCAAATTTCGGAATAAAAGAGATCTGTTTTATCGATGATAATTTTCTGGTTCTCAAAAACCTGGTCACTGAATTGTGCGAACAGATGATTAAACAGAAACTCGACATGAAGTGGTCATGTTTCGGCATTCGTCTGGATCTGATTGATGAAAACATATTGAGTTTGATGGAAAAAGCGGGCTGCTATTTGTTGACCGTCGGGGTGGAATCCGGTTCTCAGCGGATTCTCGATCATATGAAAAAAAATATAACCATTGATCTGATCAAAGAAAAAATGAATCTTGTTCAGACCAAAACAGGCATCAAAATTATCGGCAATTTTATTCTTGGTTATCCCCTGGAACAAGAAGAGGATATTTATAAAACCATCCAGCTTGCTAAAAACCTGCCCCTCTACGGAGCGAATTTTTTCCCTTTTCATCCCATGCCCGGCACCGAAATATTTGACGAATTGATTGCGAAAAAAGAGTTGGAACCTATCAGTTGGAACCTGATGGGGCAAGATATCATACCTTACAGTCCGAAAGGCATTTCCAAACAAAAATTTACATGGTTATTCTTTATGGCATTTGTGAATTTTTATATAAGACCGGAAATTATATTAAACGTTCTGCGCGCTACCCGCTCTCGAGAAAGATTTAAATATATTCTTTACAGAATCATGAGAATAGTTAAATAATTTTTATCCTGGTTTTTATAAATATTTTTTTATATGGCATCAAACAAATCACGGGTATGAAACCCCAACGCAAGCTTTGGAAACAGGTTCGCGAGCTCGCTGCGGGGTATTAAACCCTCCGCTTCGCGGGATTGTTCCCAATAGCATTTGGCTATTGGGTAATTCGACTAACGCTTCAAACTTCACTTCGTTCGTTTTCAGCGTGTCTCATTACAACTTACCAATTCCGCTGCGCTTCGCTTTCGGAATTGGAGTTTCAACAATAATAATTCTTAATATTTTACACAAAAATCAAGTATTGTTTAGATACTGTTCAATCTCCATATAGTCCTTGACACTAAAAATCATATTACCTATACTTCCATCCTTAAAAAGTAAAACAAATCTTTATTTTTCATTAGAAAGTTTAATGTCGATAAATATATGAAAATAGCATTCACCTCTATTGGCTATGAATCTCTGGCCATATCAATATTATCAGCAATCGCCAAAGAAGAAGGTCATGATGTCAAGCTTGTAAATATTACAACCGTCTTTAGAGACGGCCTTACAAGAGAATTCAAACGTCTGGCAAAATTCTTTAGCAGTGATAATGTGATGTTCAAAAAGCTCGAGGCTTATCAGCCCGACTTAATCGCATTTTCCGTGACAACTTTTGATTATCAAAGAGCATTGCATTATGCTGAAATTTTTAAAAAGATCTGCCCCAACGCGAAAATTGTCTTCGGCGGCATCCATGTCTCTTCGGTTCCCGAGGTGGTTATCGCCAATGACTTCATAGATTATGTTGTCATCGGCGAAGGAGAAATCGCCTTCTCCGAAATCATCAAACACATTGAAAAAGGTAATTCCTCCGAACCGATAGTAAACACCTGGTATAAATCCGAAGACAACGCCATCATCAAAGGCAGACAGATCGGGTTCATTCAGGACCTCGATTCCCTCCCCCATTTTGACAAGGAAATCTGGGAAGAAATATCTCCTATAAAATCATATTATCTGACGATGACTTCCCGAGGATGTCCTTACAATTGCTCTTATTGTTTCAATCATTTCTTCAAAGATATTCCCGATGAGAAATCAAACTATATAAGACGCAGAAGCGTTAAACATGTATTGGAAGAATTAGCCGCGGCAAAAGAAAAATATCATATCAGCGTCATTGAATTCTGGGATGATATTTTTATCTTTGACAAAAAGTGGCTCAAAGAATTTCTGGAGGCGTATAAAAAAGAAATCGGAATTCCCTTTAAGTGCTATATACACGTCAACTTGTTCGACGAAGAAATAGCGATCTGGCTAAAAGATGCCGGTTGTAAATGGGTGGATTTTGGAATTCAAAATATCAATGAAGAATATCGTAAAACACACTTAAAACGTAACGAAACAAACGCCAATATAATCAACGCTCTAAGGATTTTAAAAAAACATAAAATTGTTTCTTTTGCCGATTATATCGTCGCATTGCCCGGAGACATTAAAGAACATTATGAGGAAGCGAGATTGTTCTTTATTGAAAACATGCCTGATATTATCGAGCCATACTGGATGTCTTATCATCCCAAAACCGAAATTATCGAAAAAGGATTCGAGCATAACGTTTTAAACGATGAAACAATGAATTTAATTAATCGCGGATTCAAACACAGTTATTTTGAAAGCTCTCTGGCCTCCGAAGATTTTCACAGTGAGTATTATTTCATACTGAAAGTTTTCCCTGCTTTGCCGGTCTTCTTAAGAAAGAAATTAACTTACAGCTTGTCCAGAAAAATCCCTTATCCTGTAAAATTGATCTTTTTTACTTATTCAATCTTTTATCTGGCTTATAAGCACAAAAGTCCCCGAATAAAACTTTTTATAGCATATTATATGAAACAAATGAGCTGGTTATTAAAATTGAAGCTTTTTCCCAAAAAGTATGTCTAAAAAATATAACCGGACACGAAGATTCCGCAGTCACCAAAACATTATTTATTATTGTAAATATTTTCGGGAGATTATTTAATGCCGCCGCGAATTTTACTTTCATCCGTTTTCAAACCCTTCGCGGTCAATGATATGTATTCCCGCAAGCAATCCATTCTCGATCTCTTTCATAATCAACTGACCAAATATCAGGGTATCTACTCGGTCCGCACTTCCGATGATTCCTACGGTATTCACACGATTGCCAACAATCTCGGAATTCCCTGCACCGTGCTTGATTTTCCTACGCAAAAGAGATTTATCCGCGAAATCAAAAAGGGCTACGATTATATCGGCATCAGTTCCATTGTGCATAATTTCCAGAAGGTAAAATGGATGGTTGAAAAGATCAGAAAAATATCGCCCCGCTCCAAGATAATAATCGGCGGCTTCTGTGCCGCTATTCCGGATTTACAGAAAGTTCTCGACGTGGATTATGTCTGTATTGGCGAAGGAATCAGCTTCATGCGTGAGTTACTAGGTCTGCCGGTAGAATTTGAATTCAAAAATCCGGATATCAGCACTGACTTTAGTGAGTTACTGGGAGTCCCCCTATTCGGAATTCCCAAAATTCCCCAGATCGCAATAGGTTTGGGATGTTCCTACGGGTGCGATTTCTGCAGTCCGAGTCATTTTTTTGGCCGCAAGCATATAAGATTTTATAAAAGCGGCGGAATACTGTTTGAAGAAATATTACGCTTATCGAAAAGATTCAAGTTGAACATGATCTCGCTAATGGGCGATGATAATTTCTTTCTTGATCTGAAAAGAGCTGAGGAACTCAGGCGTTGCGTGGTGGAAAGCGGCAAAGTATTTAATTTTTTTATCTTCGGTTCCGCAGACAAGGTAATGGATTTCGGCGTGGAAAAATTAGCCGAAATGGGAACAAGCATCATCTGGATCGGACGGGAAAGCCGGTTTTCGAATTATTCGAAAAATCGGGGTATTGAAATAAAATCAGTGGTGGACGAACTGAGGCGCTACGGCATCAAAACTATTCTCAGCTCCATTCTGCTCCTTGACAAACATACGAAAGAAAATATCCGTGAAGACATTGACGAACACCTTGCCTGCCGGCCAGCCTTTAGCCAGTTCTCGCATTATGCGCCTGTGCCTCAAACCCCTCTCTGGAACAGAATCCTTGATGAGGGCAGGTTGATACCGGGTATTCCGTGGGAAGAAATGCATGCCTTTAATGAACCGTGGTTCTATCATCCCAACTTCACGACTCGGGAAGGGAAAGATATTCAGAACGAAGCCTACCGGCTGGATTTTCAGGAATTGGGACCCTCTATCCTGCGTTATATAGAAACCGAATACGAGGGCTGGAAAAATCTTCGCCAATCGAATAAACTCCACCTGAGGGCTAGAGCCGATTTCTTCGCTCAGCAGATGAACCTTTATAAAATAATACTTGCAGCGATGGATCATCTTGTACCAAATACTCACATGCGCAAACTGATCAAGAACGTAAGAAATCAGGTGGAAGACTCTTTCGGAAAAATCAATACTTTTCAATCTGCCGCGGCAAGCGGTATCTTCCTTGCCGGACGCTTCCGGGAATTCAGGAGCCGCCACTGGGGTGACGTTATACAGCCCCCTACCAGGCTGGAATACTATAATGGGAAAAAGCGACTGTTTGATACAAGATTAAATATAGCAAAGAAGGTTTAGTATTCATTATGGAGTGCTTATCCAATAACAAATTAATTTAAAAAAAATATCGTTCATTTAACTATAGATAAATTATGAAAATAGCTTTTTTCAATATCGCTCACGAGAACCTGGCAATATCAATATTATCAGCCATCGCCAAAAAAGAAGGGCATACCGTAAAATTAATTCACGCTCCAACCATATTTAGAGATGGTCTTACCAGAGAATTTAAACCGCTTTCCAGATTATTCAACAACGACAAGGAAATATTCCGGCAGCTTGAAGCTTATCATCCTGATATAATAGCGTTTTCCGTGGTAACATATCATTATCAACTAGCGCTTCATTATGCGGAAATCTGCAAAAAGATTTGCCCCAAAACAAAAATTGTTTTCGGCGGCATTCATGTTTCCGCTGTTCCCGAAATAGTTATCGCCAACGATTTTATTGACTATGTGGTCATCGGTGAGGGAGAGATTGCCTTCGCTGAAATCATCAAGCATATTGAAAAAGATGACTTCTCCGCACCGATAGTGAACACTTGGTATAAATCTAAAGATGGAAACATTATTAAAGGAAAGCAAATCGGATTTATTCAGGACCTCGACTCTCTTCCTCAATATGACAAGGATATCTGGAAGGAGATTATTCCTTTTCAAACGTATTACTTCACCATGGCTTCCCGGGGATGTCCATACAACTGTTCTTATTGTTTCAATCATCATTTCAAAGAAATTCCCGAAGAAAAATCAAACTATGTGCGGCGAAGAAGTGTAAAGCACGTGATGGAAGAATTAACCGCGGCTAAAAGAAATTATAATATCAGCAAGATTGAATTCTGGGATGACATTTTCATCCTTGATAAAAAATGGCTGAAAGAATTTCTGGAAGCCTACAAGAAAGAGGTCGCCCTTCCCTTTAAGTGCTATATACACGTCAACTTATTCGACGAAGAAACAGCGATCTGGCTGAAAGATGCCGGCTGTAAATGGGTCGATTTTGGAATTCAAAACATCAACGAAGAATACCGTAAGAAATACCTGAAGCGCAGCGAAACAAACACCAATATTATTAACACCCTTAAACTTCTTAAAAAGTATAAATTTGTTTCTTTTGTCGATTATATTATCGGACTGCCGGGAGACACGATAGAACATTACGAGGAAGCCAGGCTGTTCTTTATTGAAAATATGCCTGATATCATGGAACCTTATTGGATGTCTTATCATCCCAAGACTGAGATCATCACAAAAGGTTTTGAACACAATATTCTGAACGATGAAAAAATGGGCCTGATCAATCAGGGCTGCAATCCCCACGGCTATTTTGAGAGATCGATGGCTTCCATGGATTTCCACAGCGAGTATTATTTTATTCTTAAGGTTCTTCCCGCTGTTCCTGTTTTCTTAAGAAAGAAACTCACTTACAATGTTGCCAGGAAAATACCTTATTTCATACAACTACCCATTTTTATTTATTCCATTATTTATCTATCTTTCAAACATCATAATCCTCGAATAAGTGTTTTTGCAGCATTTTATATGGACCAAATGAAGAATATATTAAAAGCAAAATTCTTTCCTACAAGATATATGACGTTCTGATATCAGGAGACTATTAATGCCGCCACGAATTTTACTTTTATCTGTTTTCAAACCTTTCGCGGTCAATGATATGTATTCCCGCAAGGAATCGATTATTGAACTTTTTCACAATCAACTGACCAAATATCAGGGAATTTATTCTCTGCGCACTTCTTATGATTCCTATGGCATTCACGCCATCGCCAACAACCTCGGAATTCCATGCACGGTGCTTGATTTCCCTACTCAGCAGAGATTTATCCGTGAAATTAAAAAGGGATATGACTATGTGGGCATCAGCTCCATTATGCAGAACTTTCAGAAAGTCAAGTGGATGGTTGAGCAAACGAGGAGGTTTGCGCCGCGTTCCAAAATTATCATCGGCGGATTCTGCGCCGCGATCCCCAATCTACAGGAAATTCTTGATGTTGATTATGTCTGTATCGGCGACGGAATCAGCTTCATGCGCGAACTGCTCGGAATTTCCGCGGAATTCGAATTCAAGAATCCGCAGGTATTTACAAGTTTCCGGGAATTGCTGGGCGTGCCTCTTTTGGGAATTCTCAAAATTCCCCATATAGTGGTCGGTACGGGATGCTCATATGGATGCGATTTTTGCAGTCCGAGTCATTTTTTCGGGCGCAGGCATATCAAATTCTACAAGAGCGGTAAAAAACTGTTCGAAGAAATATCGCGCGTGTCAAAAGGATTCGGATTGAAGATGATTACTCTTATCGGCGACGATAACTTTCTCATTGACCTGAACCGGGCGGAAGAATTAAGACACTGCATTGTGGAAAGCGGTATTTTCTGTAATTTTCTTCTTTTCGCATCCGCCGACAAGATCGTTGATTTCGGCGTTGAAAAACTGGCCGAAATGGGCGCAGGATTAATATGGATCGGCAGGGAAAGCCGATTTTCCGATTATCCGAAAAACAAGGGAATTGACATGAAAGCGCTGGTGGAAGACCTCCGGCGCCACGGCATTAAAACAATTCTCAGTTCCATCCTCCTTCTGGATAATCATACAAAAGAAAACATTCACGACGATATCAATGAACACCTTTCCTGCCGGCCCACATTCAGTCAGTTCTCGCACTACGCGCCTCTTCCCCAGACCCCTCTCTGGGACAGGATGAGCGATGAAGGCAGGTTGATACCGGGAATTCCATGGGAAGAAATGCATGCCTTCAATGAACCCTGGATTCAACATCCGCATTTTACAGTTCAGGAAGCAAAAAATATTCAGGAAGAAGCCTATTTGCGCGATTTCAATGAACTGGGGCCTTCCTGGTTTCGCTACATGGAAACAGAATATGAAGGCTGGAAATACCTGAGTCAATCAGACAAGCCTCATCTAAGGGCCAGAGCCGGTTTTTTCGCCAATCAAATGAGATCTTATAAAATAATGCTTGCGGCAATGGATCATCTTGTGCCAACTGCCCACATGCGCGAACTGATACAGAACGTCAGAAGTCAGATGGAAGACTCTTTCGGAAAAATAAACACCTTTGAGACCGCCGCGGCATGTGGAATATTTCTGGCAGGCCGCCTCCGCGAATTTCGAAACCGCCAATGGGGCGATGTCATTCAGCCGTCGACCCGTTTGATTCATTACAATGACGTGCAATCAAGATAACTTCAATCTGTGGATTTTTGTATGGATAAAAGATTTAATGAATTTGCAATTAAAAGAGTGCTTTTGTAAATGAAGATTTATTTTTCTGGAGCCGATGACCAGAATCGAACTGGTGACCTACTGATTACGAATCAGTTGCTCTACCGGCTGAGCTACATCGGCATCCATCCCTTAATCGATATTCCGGCAAGGGACACAACATTTATCTTATGGGGTATTGCTTGTCAAGTTTTTACGTAATATGGAGCTTATCATGATTATTTTTCTGCTGATTTTTTTATTTATCTACGGCAGTCTCAATTTTTACGCCTTTTTTCAGGCAAAAAATGTTTTTCATTTTTCCGGAAAACCTGAAATCATTATTATCATTCTACTGTTTTTTCTAATCCTGGCCCCGATTATAATACGATTTGCGGAAAAACTTCATTGGGAAACTTTGGCCAGATCAATCGCCTATTGGGGCTATCTCTGGATGGCGTTCGTTTTTCTGTTCTTCTTTATCAATATCACCTTGGACATTGTCCAGTATATATTCAGATTTTTTTGCCAAAACTCGGAAGGCGTTCTTCCAAGAAACTTTCTCTTCGGTTTGGCTGTTCTTCTTTCCTTCGCTTCTGTCATTTACGGATTTTTTGATGCCCAGAAAATCAGGGTTAAAAAATTAGAAATTCATACTGAAAAATCACTGTCCAATGATGGCAGAATCCGGATTGTCCAAATATCCGACGTGCATATCGGTTTAATTATAAGGGATAAACGTCTGAAAGTCATTTTGGACAGCGTTAAAGAGGCAAAGCCTGATATTCTGGTTTCCACAGGGGATCTGCTGGACGGGGAACTGAATAATGTGATGTCTGAGGCAAAACAATTTGCTCAAATAAAACCAAAGTACGGCAAATATGCGGTAACCGGCAATCACGAATACTATGCCGGTATCACAAAAGCTCTGGAATTCACCAGAGAAGCGGGATTTGAAATTCTACGAGACGAAAGTAAGAAAGTAGCCGGAATCAATATTATCGGACTTGAAGATCCGACAGGCAGGCAACTGGGTTTAAGAAAAAACAGCGTCAGTTTATCGGATCTCTTTCCAGAAAAACAAAACAATGAGTTTATTTTATTATTAAAACATCAGCCGGCAATCAGAGAAGAGAAAAATTTTGATTTGCAACTGTCCGGCCATACACATGGCGGTCAGATATTCCCTTTTATGTATTTAACCCGCCTTTTTTTCCCAAAAAACTACGGATATTATAATCTGGGAGAGAATAAATCCATTTATGTCAGCCCGGGAGCCGGCACATGGGGACCGCCCGTGCGCCTCTTCGCGCCTCCGGAAATTACAATAATTGATTTAATAGACAATAATAACAATTAAATCAAGTACATAAGCACTATGGATTCCGGCAAAACAGATTATTTACATTTATATATCCTATCCTGATTTGTTAAGAAAATTGAGCTTTCACGAGCAACTCTGATAAAAGAATTTTAATCAAAGTATTAAATTATCCGACAATACACAAGAGCATAAAAAAATTATAAAAAAACACCGTTTTCCCCTTGACAATATGCATGAGCTTGTATAGGATTTTTACAAATTTAAAAAATCAAGTTGCTTGCATCATCAAAAGCACTGACATCTATAAATTCCAGTGCTCGTTTTAGGCTATCGGAAAAAACATTTATTTGAATGGAAATAAAGTTAACCGAGTAAACTTAATGAATATTATTTTAGATTACACTCATCCGTTTGACAAAATTTCAATAAAAATATTTAGCAGTAAATTTTATTATAAGTGCAGCGGGTTGCTTCAATTGATTTAATGCGACTTGCTTTCAGTTAAAGCGCCATAAAAAATTTAATGATAAAGTTAGTTTTTTTGAAAATTAACGGCGTATAAAAGTGTATTTTTTTAACCAACAAGGATAATGATGAAGAGCAGGATTTTTATTAATTTATTGTCGGCGGTTTTTTTCACATTTGTATTATTCACAGCTTGGCCTCTTATGGCGCAGGAACTCGTTATGGGAACGCAACTTGCACTCAGAGGAGTTAATGCAGAGGACGCAGATGCTGCCATAGATGATAATTCTCCTAAAAATTCCAAACCCGAAATAAAAGATCTGAAAAAAGATAACTCATCTCAAAATCTTGAGCAGGAAGTAAGGGAGTTAAGAGAAGAGGTCCAGAAGATACGCAATGAAAACGAAGCGCGAAAAAAACTGGAAGTACCGGAAGAGGAAAAAGGTAAAACAATAGAAGATATCCTTTCGGCCGTCGGCCGTCAATATTCTCTCTTGAAAAAGGGAACTATCGGGCTTTCCTATACTTTTAATTACTCATATTTTTCAGGAGATGCCGTTAATGAAGCAAGCGTCGTTGAACGCAGATACAACCATAACTTCACCAATACCATTACTACTGAATACGCACTGCTGAATAATCTTACCGTAAGCGCTAATTTCCCCTTCGCTTACAAGTACAACAGGGTGGGAACATCGTCTTCTCAGGAAGCAACCGATTTCGGAGATATATCCATGGGGTTTACGATGGAGCCAATTCTCTGGAAAGGAGGGAATATGCCCACAACCACAGTTAGCCTCGGCGTTTCCCTGCCCACCGGAAGCAGCCCTTATAAAATCGACCCGAATCATTCGCTGGCAACCGGCTCCGGTTATTACTCAATCAACGGCGGACTTTCCTTAAGCAAAGTTATCGATCCTCTCGTTGCCTTCGGTAGCCTGAGTTACAGCTACGGCTTGCCGGTTGAAGATCTGTCTCAACATTGGGACAAGACGCGCACACTGACAAGGATGGAGCCCGGCAGCAGCATCGGCTTGGCCTTCGGATTCGGTTATGCCCTTTCTTATCAGGCGTCTCTGAACTTAGGCGTTCAGCTATCTTACTCATTCGATAATAAATATACATTAAATGATACTGCAACCGTTGAGAACGGCACTTCCCTTTCCTCTTCCTTTAATGTGGGAACCGGCTGGAGGATAAGTCCGTCAAGATCCATATACGTATCTTTAGGTATCGGGCTGACCGTTAATGATCCTGATGTATCGTTATCTCTCAAATTACCGTTTGAGTTTTAAAGATATTCCAACAGGAATACGGAGGGGAAATACCCGGCAAATAATTACAGATTTGAAATAGATTTTCTATCATTGCTTAAAACAAATTAAAGAGTTGAAATTATAAAAACAAAAGGATATAGGGTAATTTATTTTATTCACTTTCTTCTCTTGCGATAATTAGTAAAAAAATTAAAGTTACTTTCATCATTAAAATGGGGGAGCAGTAATAATGATAATAATTTTTAGACTCATAATGTTTATTGCCCGACTGCCATTATTTATATTTCTCTTTTTCCGGGGGACAAGACGTACCTTAAATGAACTATCGCACTCGCACGCTGCTGTCTGCTTGATATGCTTAATCGCAGTTGCAAGTCTGTTTTTAAAACCACCACAGGCAGAAGGCTCATTCCTTGAGTCCATGGCTATTGATACGAAAGCTATTTCACTGGCCAATAACGTGACCGCCAATCCCCCCGGCATCTTATCCATTTATTACAATCCTGCCGGTCTTTCCTTGATGGGTGATGGTAATTATATCACTATGGGCGCTATTCCTGTTATTTTATCGAGGAAAACAACATTTCAGAAGGATCCTAATTTTCAGGAATTTCATGATTTTAACGGCAATACTATCACAGACCCTGCTGCCGGCAAAGAAACTTCCAATACTTCCGGCAGAATGTATATCCCTCTGCTGGATACCACCCTTGATTCTTTGATGGGTCCTATTTTCGGTGTTTCTCATCGCAATCCCGGCTCGAATTGGACATTCGGCTATAGCGCCTATGCTGCATTTGCCGGAGGTTGGAACAGCGGCGATACGGACGACCCGTCAAGGTATGAAGGAAAATCCGTGTATATACAGCATCTGGTTTACGCCGGTCCGGGGGTGAGCTACCGGGTCAGCGACACTTTCTCTTTGGGCGCTTCTTTCGGACTGGGACAAACCGCTATGGGTGTCAGCATGGATGTGAGGGCTCCCAATGAAATAGTAAATATAACAAAAGTTCTCGGAGACGCCACCGCGCATATGTCAACCTCTTTACTCGACGTTATTATTCCCATGCCTCTTTTCGGAGGAGGAATGGGTCCTTATGACAACGTTGGAAATTTAACTTTCAATATACGCGATGATTTTTCCCCTTCTTACAATTTGGGCGCGCTTTGGCAGCCTTTTGACTGGGTCTCCTTCGGACTTGATTATCAGAGCGCCATCAAATCACACTTATCCGGAAAATACAGTTTAAAATACAGCGACAAGTGGCAAAACATGGTTGCCTGGGATGGAAGCACCGCCGTGATGCAAATTGTTTCTATGATATTTGATCTGCCTTATCAAACCACCTCCGAACAAAGCGGAACGGTTACAACAGATATAGAATTCCCACAAATTGTCAATTTTGGAATCAAACTCAAACCGCTTAAAAGACTTTCCATTGAAACCGATCTGCACTGGGCCAACTGGTCCTCCATAAAAGAGGACAACTTCGTCTTTGATCAACAAATCCAACTTCTCCAGTTCTCTAAATTTATGGGTTACACCGGAGGATCATACAACTTAAAAATGACAAGAAACTTCAAGGATACCTTGACCTGGGGCGTTGGCATGGAATATCAGGCGCTGGATTGGCTGGCGCTTCGCGCCGGTTATGAAAACCGGACCGCTTCCACCGTGGATGAATATTACGATTTGCTTTACTCCGTCCCCACGCTGGATTACTACGGCTGCGGCTTGGGCATCAAGTGGAACAAGATAGATATTGATCTTGCTCTCGGTTACCTGGTCAATAAAAAGTATACGATTGGCAGCAGCGCCAGTATCAACGCGAACTCAAATCAACTGGGCGCAGGGGTCAACAATCCTTATCGAGGTTTGATTATTGAGCAGGAAATGAACATTTACATGGGATCGATCAAAGCGACGATGCCTCTGGACGTCGTTACCGGTGTGCTTTACGGTAGCATTGATAAATTGAAGCCGTCAAAGTGGTTTGGCAAAGCTCCGGCTAAAGGCAGTTTAACGACCGCCGGAACAACAAAGACGGTTGATTCATCTGCAACGATCATAAATAATTTACGGCCTGAAGATAAAAACTATTACATAGAAGACAGCGAGTAATAAAAGATTAAGTTTTCTATGGGTTATTATAGCTGATCCATCATTTAAACGGACCGGATAACGATTGCCTTGCGGTGGTCATTTGCAGTTCAAGTTCCTTCTGCTTCATATCACTTTCCATTACTTGCAGGTGCTCCACCTTCGGCTTGTAATAATCGCTGACATTCTTTTTATAGATGTCGTAAATTACGCGACTGGCCGGCAGATTTAAATTCACATAAAGGCTGAAAACATTAAGGAGGACCTCCGGATTTTTTTCGTCCACGAAGCGGGCGGGACCCAGATCAACCCATCGAATTTCCGGCGGGATGCTGGGGAGAAGCGATTCATGAACAAGTATGGCCGCGTTCCGCTCAAAATATAACAGCCGCCAGCCAGCTTTCAGAAAATCGAAAATCAGCGGTAATTCCCTGTAATTGATAATAGCCACTTTAAACGGATACTTTTGAGTAAAACGCCGGATATCCTCCGCCGTTTCGGCCTTACCGGTAAATTCCCAATAATCGGGGGCAACTTTATTTGTAAATGGAACAAGGCGTGGATCAATAAATACTTTGTACTCGGGATATAAAGCCCACAAAAGATAACCGCCTGTTACGTAATCATTGAATATCGGCCCTTCCAAACGGTATTTTTTCAGAAAGGAAACTTCTTTTGCCGGGACAAAACTTTCAATGCCTGAACCGAACCATTTATCACCGGCGCCATATCTTATTGCAAAATATGAAACATTCGCAAAAAATAAAATAAATACTATCAAGGATAAGATAGTTGCGCGTGATGTGGCTTTATCTAATTTCAGCCTGTGAAGCATGTAGAAAAATGAGTAGAAAAAAAGAATGGCAAACAGATAAGTAAGTCGAACCGCCGCCATGCTACCCCAATACTGGGCTATCATCATAATCAGTAAACTGAAATCACAGGATTTGTTTTTTATAAGATCATATACGAAAAGACCCATGAATAAAAATATCATGATAGCCATTATCAGAACGATCTGGCCCATTCTGAAGAAGGGAATGGAACTAATATCTTTTATATCGCGGAAGGATGACCAGAGGCTGACATAGGCCTGAATGTACCTGCTGTTTATAGCGTATGATTCCGTTGTTGCAGCGTTATAAATATTTAACAGGTAGTCTATCCCGTAAGGATTAAGCAATGTTGCGGCCACAGACAGAAAACAGGCTATTCCCAGATGGAACAATTCGTTGGTTGTAAATGATTCGCGGGGGAAAAAAATTCTGTTCAACAGTTCGCCGATACAGATACCGGCCAGAAAACAGAATCCAAAAAGGAAACCGCCGTGTAAATTAACCCAAAAAGCGAAAACAAAAGGATAAATATAAAAGAGTAATTTTCTATGAGTGAGCTTTACATAAGCAAATATAACTCCCATCCATGCAAGAAATAAAGCTGAAAATAGCTCCGGTTTATAATAACTGCAGGAGACGGATCCGGTTATGCCTACAGCGGCAATAAGCGTCAGACTTGTCACATCCAGGCGCTGTTTAAGCAATCGTAAGAAAATATAAAAAGAAAGAAAAATTCCTAAAAATATAAGCCATTGCAAAACCCACAGACCAAACCCGCCCATGAGACTGTAGGTCAGGTAAAGAATAATGCTTCCCAAGCAGGTATTATAAATCCAACCCGGGTCTGTCGGTGTCCAGGAAAAGATGGAATGATTAATAACAAGGGTGTGATGATTCAAATAATATTTGCCGAGAGCCATCTGCCACCACAAGTCGTAATCCAAATGGTCCACAGGATATTTCAGTAATATCAGAACCGGCAGAAGCGCTATGATCAGCCATTTCAGATAAGCGTTGGAAGCTAATTTTTCCGAAAAGGCAAAAAAAGACGATATTATGGAAAAACTATTTTCCCGCTTATCTGGAAAATCGTTAAGCGGCCGGTTATCCATATTTTTCCCCTTTATCCATAGCGTCAATTACACATGTAAGAATATCTCAGTGGAGCCCCCTCCGGCAGGAGCCAGAGGATTGCAAGTCGCGTGATTACAGTTGTCGGCAATAGAGCTCCTCTTACCATACGTTAATAAAAATCAGTCAAACCACTTATGATAAGTGTAATATCCGCTGGAAATTTCAAACCCGAATTTTATCAGAACTTTTTGCACGGAAATATTTTTAAGTTGCGTGGAAATAATCATCTTCCCGGCTTTTTTTAACAGGCACCATTCCATGCCCTTGCACAAAAAAGAATGATAGATGCCCTGCCCCTGAAAATCAGGATGAATGCCCCCAAGAAACATTTCGCCCTCATTGGGATTATTCATCCTTAAAACACCAAAGCCCATTATTCTGTCCTTTGCCTCGCCTAACAGAAAATTTTCAGAACATCTGGAGGCAAAAGCCTTGCGCGCCCAATCAGTGTATGTTTCATCACACTTATTTTTATCCAATTTTGGATCGGCGTGATAGTGTCCAAAATAACCGCGGAATGACTCTCTGGCCACTGAAATCATTTCTTCTTCTTCGTCAATACGAATAGGCCTTACACGTGCTATGCCACAATCGGCGGGAACAGGTTGTTTGGCAAGATCAAGGCTATAATAAACAAGAGTGTCCATCAACAAAAACCCGTCTTTTTCCATAGCCTGTGCCGCCGCCAGATCGGACATGTTGCAGCGTGCAATAAGTAATGTGACCCGTTCCTTTGTGCAAAAATCAAGCACGGAAGGTAAACTATCCGCAGTCAATCCGACAACTCTAGCCGTTTTAACACCAAATCGCTCTTTCTCAATATCCGAAATAAATACGTCAGACGAAACCGAACGCATTAATCCTCCTATACAAATTCCCCGCTATGAAATATTGCTCTTTTTAATCAAACCATGTTTGCTTATTTTAGTGATACATTTCCAAATATTTTCACAAACACCAATTTTAACTTTTTCATTTCCACAGTGGAGCTCCCTCCGGTCGAAGATGACCCTATAGTGCCCTTTAGGGTATTTAGGTTACAGGA
>Ga0182019_10000168_pt1 | contig 32584 bp, 29 predicted proteins | sample 812E2MmetaG_FD_120483 | JGI IMG/M metagenome (GOLD analysis project Ga0182019, IMG submission 120483) | Permafrost microbial communities from Stordalen Mire, Sweden - 812E2M metaG | ecosystem: Environmental > Terrestrial > Soil > Wetlands > Permafrost | place: Sweden: Stordalen | collected...
CCTTTAAATTATCCTCATTAAACAAAGATGATACAACTGAATATAATAATTGAATATGATGGTTAATCCATATGCCATCAATATTCAAGTGGACGAATAGCCACGAATTGTTATAATGTAACGATAATATGCATGCATGGCATATTTTTCGCAATAATTCGATTGTTAAACTTGTGCTCTCTTTTGATATATAGAAAAAAATTAAAAAAATATTTTAAAGGATAAATGGAGGAATTATGAAAAAATCACAACCAGTAATCGCCTCGGAGAGGACTTACATCATTGAAAAGGAAAAATTCGTTCCGGTATCTGAATATTATGGCGAAGACACCTTCAGTTATAAGGTCATGAAAGAGAAACTGCCGAAAGATACGTATAAGAAACTTATGGAAGCAATTAATGAAGATAAGGTTCTTGATATTGCAACGGCGGATATCGTGGCTCACGCGATGAAAGAATGGGCGCTGGAAAAAGGAGCAACTCATTTTGCCCACTGGTTCCAGCCGATGACCGGAATCACAGCCGAAAAACATGATGCTTTTATGGATCCGTCCGGTATTGGCGAAGTTGTGGAGAAGTTTTCCGGAAAGCAGTTGGTTCAAGGCGAGCCGGATGCATCCAGTTTCCCGAGTGGTGGTATTCGCTCGACATTTGAAGCAAGAGGTTACACCGCGTGGGATATGTCTTCGCCTGCCTTTATTAGAAGAAACGGCATTTCGACGACGTTATGCATTCCTACCGCTTTCATTTCTTATACAGGTGAAGCATTAGACAAGAAAACTCCGCTGCTTAGATCGAATAAAGCAGTAAACATCAGCGCATTGAATATGTTGAAACTTCTGGGCAGTAAAAATGTTAAAAAGGTTTATGCTACTCTGGGACCGGAGCAGGAATATTTCCTGATCGATATGGATTATTTCTTCAAACGGCAGGATCTTGTGCTTGGCGGTCGTACCATAGTGGGAGCTCCTCCGGCTAAAGGTCAGGAGTTGGAAGATCAATATTTCGGCAGCATCAAGGAAAGAATGTCTTCTTATATGCACGATGTAGAAGAAAAGCTCTTTAAACTCGGCATTCCGGCTAAAACCAGACATAATGAAGTTGCGCCTTCCCAGTTCGAACTGGCTCCTGTATTTGAAGAAGCCAACCTGGCCGTGGATCATAACCAAATCGTTATGGACACCATGCAGTCAATAGCTAAAAAACATAACCTTGCTTGCTTACTCCACGAAAAGCCCTTCGCGAAAATAAATGGTTCCGGAAAACATGTTAACTGGTCGCTTTCTGATAACAATGGGAACAATCTATTGAATCCCGGAAATACTCCTCATGATAACATCACCTTTCTTGTCTTTCTGGTTGCAGCGGTTCGTGCCGTCTATAAGAATGCCGATATCCTCCGGGCATCAGTCGCCACCTATGCCAATGACCACAGGCTGGGTGCAAACGAAGCTCCGCCAGCCATTATTTCCGTATTCCTGGGCGAGCAACTGACAAAGATTCTTGCCAATATAGAAAAGGGCACAGTAAACAAGGCCACTGATGCTGAAATTATCGATCTGGGTATTTCATCCTTGCCGATAGTCAGCAAAGATAATACCGACCGCAACCGGACATCGCCCTTTGCTTTTACCGGCAATAAATTTGAGTTCAGGGCCGTTGGTTCATCGCAGTCCATTTCTTTCCCCGCCACGGTGCTCAATACCATCGTTGCCGAAAGTCTGGATTATCTGGCTGAAAAGATCAAAGCAAAAGGTGCGAAAAATATCAATCAGGCCGTCTTTGAAGTTTTGAAAAGCGAGATCAAAGACATAAAGCCCATATTATTCAACGGAGACAACTATACCAAAGAATGGGAAGTGGAAGCCGGCAAACGAGGATTGCCGAATTTCAAAACAACTCCCGTGGCCTTAAAAGCCCTGATTACCAACAAGGCGCTCAATCTTTTTGAAAAATATCAGGTTCTTTCCAACGTTGAGCTTAAATCCCGATATATTATTTATCTGGAAAAATATATTAAAGATCTGGAAATCGAAGTCAAGTGCCTCAACAACATTTGCCTGAGTCAGGTGATCCCGGTAGCAATTGTTTATCAAAAAGCTGTTGCCAAAGCTATTCTTGCCACTAAAGAAGTCTTGGGCCATGCGGCGGTCGTTTCTGCCGAAACAGAAATCTTAAAGAAAGTGGTCGATCTGATTAATAATATTTATTCCGTCAACAAGGAAATTCTGGCCAAGGTTGATTCCACATCGGCGGTTCATGATGAAGCGAAAAAAGCGGACGCTCTTTGCGGTAAAGTCAAGCCCAAGATGGATGAACTGCGGGAATACGTTGATGCTTTGGAAGTTTTGGTCGATGATGAAATATGGCCGCTGCCCAAGTTCTGGGAAATGTTGTTCATAAGCTAATTAATTATTAAATAAATATATTAAAGGGAACGGTTTCGGCCGTTCCCTTTAGCTTTTAATCATTGACGAGATCGTAAAAAAAAGATAGACACTTCCCACCTGTGAGGCGTGGTTTTTTACCTGAAAAAGCCTCAAGATGTTAGTTCTGCCGGGGGATAATTTCCTGTGTCGCTGTTGAAAAAAGAACGTAGAGCTTTGCTTGTCCTGGAAGACGGCAGTGTTTTTGAAGGTATCGCCTTTGCCGGCGCAGGCGAAACTATGGGCGAAGTCGTTTTCAATACGGGGATGACCGGCTATCAGGAAATCATTACCGACCCCTCCTATAAAGGCCAGATCGTTACCATGACTTATCCTCTCGTCGGCAATTACGGCATCAATACAGAGGATATGGAATCGGCTGGCATTCATCTCGAAGGTTTTATCGTCAAAGAATATCAGCCCAATCCGAGTAATTGGCGGATGAAGCAAAGTTTAAAATCATTTCTGGAAGATTACGGAAAGATAGGTATCGAAGGCATTGATACGCGCGCCCTGACGCGCCGCCTGCGGCTTTCCGGTTCGATGAAGGGTATAATTTCCACGGAAAGCAAAGATGTTAAATCATTGCTGGCAAAAGCTCGGGCGTATCCCGGTCTTGTTGGCCGCGACCTTGTTCGTGAGGTGACCTGTTTGGCGCCGTATGTATGGAAATCAGGCGCGCCTCAAACGGGTAAGTTTCCTTCCAGAAAAACGACTAAAAAATTACGTGTGGTTGTCCTCGACTGCGGCGTGAAATATAACATTTTGCGGCTCCTGGAAAATAACGGCTGTGAGGTGCTGGTATTGCCCGCATCTTCTTCCGGTAAAGATATTCTAGCGCTCAAGCCTGACGGAGTTTTACTTTCTAATGGTCCCGGTGATCCGGCGGCTCTTCCTTATATAGTAGATACGGCGCGAACCATCATCGGTAAGATACCGGTCTTCGGCATTTGTCTGGGGCATCAGATTATCGGTCAGGCCATCGGCGGTTATACGGAAAAATTAAAGTTCGGCCATCACGGCATTAATCAGCCGGTAAAAAATGTTGATACGGGCAGAGTGGAAATCACTTCGCAAAATCATGGTTTTGTTGTTGTTCCGGAATCAGTGGATAAGAAAGCGAAAAAAACCTATCATAATCTGAATGACAACACATCCGAAGGAATGCGAATGCCGCAGGTTTTTAGCGTGCAATATCATCCGGAAGCAGCTCCGGGACCGCGCGACACGGAATATTTATTTTTGCAGTTTGTAAAAATAATGAAGAAAGAAAAGGGAAAAACAAAGTGATTCTGATTATTGATTTCGGCTCACAGTATAATCAATTGATCGCCCGGCGGGTAAGAGAAAATCACGTTTACTGTCAGATTGAACCGCCCGATATTTCCATCGCGGCCATCAAGGCGCTGAAACCCGAAGGAATGATTTTGTCCGGAGGTCCGGCCAGCATCTACAGCAAAGGAGCTCCCCGTGTTGATCGCGGTATTTTCGATCTGGGTATTCCCATCTTAGGCATCTGTTATGGTCTGCAATACATGGTGGATTCGCTGGGTGGGAAAGTAATCGGTTCCAAAAAGCGAGAATATGGATTTGCCGAGCTCCTGATTAAAAAACAACAAGGCATTTTTGGTAAAGTGACGAAAAAAACGCAGTGCTGGATGAGCCACGGTGATTCTATCGGCTCACTGCCCGAAGGCTTTGCCATTACGGCATCCACCGCTAATACGCCGGTGGCGGCAGCCGAAGATGTCCAGCGCGATTTTTACGGATTGCAGTTTCATCCGGAAGTCGTTCATACCAAAGAAGGCAAAAAGATACTGGCCAACTTCCTGTTTAATATCTGCCGCTGCAAAAAATCATGGTCCATGAAATCCTTCATTAATCATGCCATCGAAGAAATCCGCGGGCAGGTTGGTTCTGAAAAAGTCATCCTGGGACTTTCCGGCGGTGTCGATTCCTCCGTCGCTGCCGTTTTATTAAATAAGGCTATTGGCAAACAATTAACCTGCGTCTTTGTGGATAACGGCGTGCTGAGAGAAGGTGAGGCTAAACGCGTCATTGAAATGTTTAAAAAAAACTTACAGATCAATTTGCGGTTTGCCCGTTCCGGACAACTATTTCTTAAAAAATTAAAAGGCGTGACTGACCCCGAAAAGAAACGCAAGATCATCGGCCGCACCTTTATTGAGGTTTTTGATCAAGAAGCTCGAAAAATAAAGAATGTGAAATTTCTGGCACAGGGCACTCTTTATCCTGATTTAATAGAGTCGCGTTCCGCTTTCGGCGGCCCCAGCGCGGTGATCAAATCGCATCATAATGTCGGCGGCCTGCCGAAGAAAATGAATCTGATGCTCGTCGAACCGCTCAAACACTTATTTAAGGATGAAGTAAGGCTATTGGGCAAAGAACTGGGACTGGCCGATGACGTGGTCTGGCGGCAGCCTTTCCCCGGTCCCGGCTTGGCCATTCGCATTATCGGCGAAGTGACCGCGCAGAGATTGTCCGTATTGCGGAAAGCTGATACTATTTTGATAGAAGAAATTCGCGCCAACAATCTCTATTATAAATTATGGCAATCATTTGCCGTTATGCTTCCGCTGAAGAGTGTCGGCATCATGGGAGATCAGCGCACTTATGAAAACATTCTGGCCATTCGTGCCGTTACCAGCGACGACGCCATGACCGCCGACTGGGCGCCTCTGCCGCATGATATTATGGCTCGGATATCCAATCGTATTATTAATGAAGTGCGCGGCGTCAACCGCGTTGTTTACGATATCAGCTCCAAACCACCCAGCACGATTGAGTGGGAATAGAATTAATCTGAAGAGAATATTCAGTGCCAAAACGAACAGACATAAAAAAAATATTGCTTATCGGGTCCGGTCCGATCATCATCAGCCAGGCCTGCGAATTCGATTACTCCGGAACTCAGGCCTGCAAAGCCTTGCGGGAAGAGGGGTATGAAGTAGTTTTAATCAACAGCAATCCGGCCACCATTATGACCGATCCGGAAATGGCCGACAGAACCTACATCGAACCCATTACCCCGGAAGCGGTGGAAAAAATTATTGTCCGTGAGCGGCCGGACGCGCTGCTTCCCACATTAGGCGGACAAACGGGATTGAATACAGCCGTGGCGCTGGCCGAAAGCGGCGTATTGAAAAAATATAAAGTGGAAATGATCGGCGCTTCGCTTAAAGTTATTCACAAAGCGGAGGACAGGGAAAAATTCCGGCACGCAATGGAGCATATCGGCTTGCGCGTTCCTAAGAGCGGTTTTGCCCACTCCATAAGCGATGTTTTAAAGATTGCCGATGAAATCGGCTTCCCGCTTATTATCCGTCCCTCCTTTACCCTTGGCGGAACCGGCAGCGGCGTGGCTTATAATCGTGAAGAACTGATGGAAATCGCCAAAGGCGGCCTCGATGCCAGCATGATTTCCGAGGTCATGATTGAAGAGTCGGTTTTAGGCTGGAAAGAATACGAACTGGAAGTGATGCGCGACAAGGCTGATAATGTCGTCATCATTTGTTCCATTGAAAATTTCGATGCGATGGGTGTGCATACCGGTGAATCCATTACCGTAGCTCCCGCGCAAACGTTGACGGATAAGGAATATCAAATCATGCGGGACGCCGCCATCGCCATCATGCGTGAAATCGGCGTGGAAACAGGCGGATCAAATGTTCAGTTTGCCATCCATCCGCAGACGGGTGAAATGATTGTTGTGGAAATGAATCCCCGTGTTTCGCGATCATCGGCGCTGGCCTCGAAAGCCACCGGTTTCCCCATTGCCAAGATAGCCGCGAAACTTGCCGTCGGCTACACGCTGGATGAAATTCCCAATGACATCACCCGCGAAACGATGGCATCTTTTGAGCCGACGATAGATTACTGTGTCGTGAAAATTCCCCGCTGGACGTTTGAAAAATTTCCGCAGGCGGAAGATTTTTTAACCACTTCCATGAAATCCGTCGGCGAGACCATGGCTATCGGCCGCACTTTCAAAGAAGCCCTGCAAAAGGCGATTCGTTCTTTGGAAATCGGGCGGTTCTCTCTGAGTCAGGAACTGCCGGAAGATGAAAAAGATAATAAAGAACTTCTTAAAGGCAAACTGATAAAACCCAATTCACTGCGGCTTTTTTATATTGCCGCAGCGATGCGAAGCGGAATGCCGATCGACGAACTCTATCAATTGACTAAAATTGATCCGTGGTTTTTGCATCAGGTCAAAGAAATTGTTGATGCCGAAGATGAACTGAAAAATTCCGCGCCGTCCGTGGAGTTGCTCAGGGCTGCCAAGGAAATGGGTTTTGCCGACAGGGCGCTGGCCTCTTTCTGGAAAATGACGGAGCTGGAAATTCGTCAATGGCGGGAAAAAGAAAAAATTATCCCGGTATATAAACTGGTTGATACCTGCGCGGCGGAGTTTGAAGCCTACACGCCTTATTACTATTCCACTTATGAAGCGGAAAACGAAACCCGCCCGTCGACTAAAAGAAAGGTAGCAATTATCGGCGGCGGTCCCAACCGCATCGGTCAGGGAATTGAATTCGATTACTGCTGTGTTCATGCTTCATTCGCCCTGCGGGAAGAGGGTGTGGAGAGCATCATGATCAACTCCAATCCCGAAACGGTCAGCACCGATTACGATACATCCGATAAACTTTTTTTCGAACCGGTGACGCTGGAAGATGTTTTGCATATTCTGCAAACGGAAAAACCCGAAGGCGTAATCGCGCAGTTCGGCGGTCAGACGCCGCTAAATTTAGCCAGGGGACTGGAAGCGGCCGGAATAAAAATAATGGGGACATCTCCCGATTCCATTGACCGCGCGGAAAATCGTGATCGTTTTCAGGAAATCGTCACCAAATTAAAACTTAACCAGCCGGATAATGACACGGCAATGGATGTGGAAAAAGCGCTGCTGGCAGCCGAGCGCATCGGCTATCCGGTGCTGGTCCGCCCTTCCTATGTATTGGGCGGTCGATCCATGGAAATTGTCTATGACGCGGAAACGCTGCGCGGCTTTATGGCCAAAGCCCTCCTTGTTTCTCCCGGACATCCCATTTTAATTGATAAATTTTTGGAGGATGCCATAGAAATAGATGTGGACGCGATCAGCGACGGCCAGACGACCATTGTGGCCGGCATTATGGAGCATATCGAAGAAGCGGGAATTCACTCCGGAGACAGCGCCTGTATTCTGCCGCCCATGACCATTTCCGCTACTCTTTTAGATTTGATTAAAAAGCAGACAAAAATGCTGGCGAAGGAATTAAATGTCGTCGGTCTCATGAATATTCAGTACGCCATTAAAGATGGTAAGCTGTATGTGCTGGAAGTCAATCCCCGCGCGTCACGCACCATTCCTTTTGTCAGTAAAGCCATCGGCGTGCCGCTGGCCAAGCTCGCCACCAAAGTCATGCTCGGCAAATCTTTAAAAGAACTGGGATTTACCGTTGCGCCGGAGCCTGACTATATCTCCGTCAAAGAAGCTGTTTTCCCTTTTAATCGTTTTCCCGACGTGGATATTTTACTGGGACCGGAAATGAAATCCACCGGCGAAGTCATGGGCATCGACCACTCTTTCGGTCTGGCCTTTGCCAAATCGCAAATGGCGGCGGGATTCAAAATGCCGACAAAAGGCACTATCTTTATCAGCATTAATGATTATCATAAGGATAAGATTGTTCCGGTGGCGCAGTCCTTTCAGAAGATGGGTTTTAAAATAGTGGCCACGAAAGGCACCGCGAAATACCTGAAAGATCACGGCGTTGAAGCCGGTGTTGTTTTTAAGCTCAGTGAAGGGCGGCCGCATATTGTGGATTACATTAAAAACGGTGATATCCAAATGGTGATTAATACCAGCATTGGCCGCAAATCTTCAGTGGATGCTTATCATATAAGACGAGGCGCGCTTACTTATAATATTCTTTATACCACGACCATTGCGGGCGCGCGCGCCCTGTGCGAAGCGGTGTCGGCAATCAAAAGCGAGAGCTGGCAGGTTTGTTCATTGCAGGAATATCAAAGCAGTTAGTAATCTTTCTCCCCTCCCTTGACGGGAGGGGTTAGGGGGAGGGTGATTCTAATTTGAATAGAATGATTGCTTTGGGAAAAATCCTTAGAAAAAGACCGACGGAAGCAGAGCAATTACTTTGGAACAAGTTACGACAACAACAGTTAGAAGGATTCAAATTTAGAAGACAACAACCTATTGATAATTATATAGTGGATTTTGTTTGTTTTGAAAAAAGGATTATTGTTGAGGTTGACGGCGGACAACATGCAACACGAAGTAAAGATGATACCGCAAGAGATACATATCTAAGACAACAGGGATTTCAAGTTTTGAGATTTTGGAATAATGAAGTATTGCAAAATATAAATGGAGTATTAGAGGTTGTAAAGGAGCGTTGTTTATCACCCGCCCCTTAGTCCCCGCCCGTCAAGGACGTGGATATTTATCGGGAGAAATTATATGTCATCTTTATGCGAAGAAAAAACGGATGAATCCAGCTATCCCAGGGAAGAATGCGGGATTTTTGCCATTTACGGCCATGAAGACGCGGCCAGAATAACCTTTTTCGGTCTTTTTGCCTTACAGCACCGGGGTCAGGAATCCGCCGGCATCGTCAGTTCCGACGGTTGCAGCGTTTCGGAGCACAAAGGCATGGGGCTGGTTTCACAGGTATTCAAAGAAGAAACCATGCAGAAACTTCCCGGTAATCTGGCTATCGGGCACGTCCGTTATTCCACAACCGGTTCGTCCACTCTTTCCAATGCCCAGCCTTTTTTAGTTCATTTCGGCGAAGAGTATTATGCTCTGGCGCACAACGGCAATATTGTCAACGCGCAGAAATTGCGTGAAGAGCTGGAAAGCAGCGGCTCGATTTTTCAATCGACGATGGACAGCGAAGTTATTATCCATTTGATGGCCCATAATTTAAAAAACGGTTTGGAAGAGGCGCTGACTGCCGCGCTCTCCCGCGTGGAAGGCGCTTACAGTTTCATCATGCTGACCCGCGATAAAATCATTGCCGCCCGCGATCCGCGGGGGTTCAGACCGCTCGCGCTGGGAAAGTTAAACGGCGGTTGGGTTGTTGCCTCCGAGACCTGCGCTTTTGATCTGGTCGGCGCCACGTATATTCGCGATGTCGAACCCGGTGAAATCATCATCATCGATGCGAAAGGCTATAAGAGCCTGAAGCCTTTCCCGCTCATCAAGCATTGTCACTGCATTTTTGAACTGATTTATTTTGCCCGTCCCGACAGCCAGATTTTCGGCCAGAATGTTTATCTGTACCGTAAAAGACTGGGCCATGAACTCGCGCGTGAATACTGTCCGCCCGTGGACATCGTCATGCCCTTTCCCGACTCCGGCGTTTACGCCGCTCTGGGCTACGCGGAAGAAAGCGGCATTACTTTTGAGATGGGCATGATTCGTAATCACTATATCGGCAGAACCTTTATCCAGCCGACACAGCTGATGCGCGATTTCGGCGTCAGAGTTAAATTAAATCCGGTCAGGGAATTATTAGCCGGCAAGAAAGTGATGATTGTCGAAGATTCGATTATCCGCGGCACCACCAGCCGCAATCGTGTGCAAAATCTGCGCGGCATCGGCATGAAGGAAATTCATATGGTCATCAGCTGTCCGCCGACACTCTATCCCTGTCCTTACGGCATTGATTTTTCGTCCAAGGGCGAGTTGATCGCCGCGAAAAAGGAAAACGAAAAAGCCATCGCCGAATTCATCGGCCTGGATTCGCTGCATTATCTGACCGTGGAAGGCATGATCAAAGCCACAGGCCTGAGCAAAGATTGTTTCTGCCTGGCCTGCTTTAACGGCAATTATCCCATTGCGCCGCCGGAGAAAATCGACAAGTTTTGCATGGAGTTAAAATAACTCACAGAGGGGCTGTTGAAAAACACTCATCTGCTGTGTTGCGCGGCAAACCGCACCGCTCAAAGTATGCAAATATACGCCTCGCGGTTCGGCTTTTTGCGCGCCTTGCATCTGAGCATTCGGCGTGCCCCTTAGGGTATTTGAACAGCCCCTGAAATGTAGCACGTGTCATTCCGGTCCCGCATACGTGGGATTTTACTCCGGCCGGAATCCAGAAAAAAATCATAATCTGATATAGCGGAACCTCGCGGTTTTTAGACGCGATGCCATTTGCCCGGATTGATTTAAAAGATTTATTATGTTATTTTAAACAAAAATCTTGGGGGGTGCTTTATGAAGAGTTGTGAATGGATTGAATATAGAAATAAAAAAATTCTTTATATGAAAATCGCCAGCCAGACGACCGAAGAGTTAAAAGAAAGATTAGAAAGTATAAAACCGGTAGTTGAAAAAGAACCTCCCAACTCAATACTCTGCATCGCCGACGTCATCAACGGAAAATTCAATCCTGAAATGACCCAGATGCTCAAGGATTTCACCAAACATAACGAACCATACATTAAAATGACCGCACTGATAGGGGTAGAAGGCCTGAAGAAAGTAATATACAGCGGGGTCCTGCTTTTTACGGGGCGTAAAAATCTGATTTTAAAGAACACGAAAGAGGAAGCCCAGGAGTGGCTAGCCGAGCAGTAATACGTCAAAGGGGCTCTTGACCGGGAGCGCATTACCGCAAGGAAGCGCAATTATAAAATGGACACTTTCCTTACCGGAAAAAGCCGAAGGCTTTACAAACCGCTCATCTGCGTTGTTGCGCTGCAAACCCCGCCGCTCAACGTATGAAACTATACGCCTCGCGGCAGGGTTCTTGCCCTACTGCGGTGGGACAGTTTCCAACAGCCGCAGGCTATTGGATAATTCGACTTGTAAAATTCAGTTCACTTTGCTCTTGAATTTTGAGTCTCATTACAACTAACGAATTCCAGTTCACTTCGTTCCTGTAATTCGAGTTTCAATGTGGGTCTTGCATTTGGGCATTCGGTGTGCCTCCGAAGGTATTTGAACAGCCATTAGGCAAATACTCAAAGCAAAGTTTTGTCTTTTATCAATCACGATAATATGTTATCATTTCCGACAATTAATAAAGATGGTGCGGTTGCATTTCATTGTGGATGGAAAAACATGATTGAAGAGAAAATTAACAAAAGTGTTTTTGAAATATTTGATTTGCACGAAGCAGATGATAAATCGGATTGGCGTGACCGCAGTGTCGCAGAAAGATTGGAAGCCGTCGAGTTTATGAGAAAGGTTATGTTCGGGCATGATCGAGTTTCCGCAAGACTTCAAAGAGTTCTTGAAATTACTGAACTCAAAAGGCATTGAGTATCTGGTGATCGGCGGTTATGCCGTCGGCTTTCATGGTTATCCGAGAGCGACAGGCGATATGGACGTGTGGATTGCCGCCAATGAAAACAATGCCGTCAAAATGGTCGAAGCGCTTAAACAGTTTGGCTTTGACCTGCCCGATTTGAACAAAGAGATATTTCTGGTAGAAAAAAAAGTAATTCGTATGGGCATCCCGCCAATGCGATTGGAGATTCTGACGTTTATCGATGGTGTCCGTTTTGAAGATTGCTACAGAAATCGTATTATTGCCGATTTTGATGATTTCCAGGTAAATTTCATTTCCAAGGATGATCTGCTGCAAAACAAACGTGCCAGCGGTAGACCGCAGGATGTTGTGGACGTTGGTAAATTGCAGAACGACTAAACTGCGCGGGCTATTGAAAACCGCTCATCTGCTGTGTTGCGCTTCGCCCTTCGGCGTTGTGGCGTATGAAAAAATACGCCTCACTTCTCAGGGCTCGCGCGCCTTGCATCTGAGCATTTTTGAACAGCCCCTTAAATGTAGCAAGTGTCATTCTGGTGTAGAGTTTGTCATTGCGAGTTCACGACAGTGAACGTGGCAATCATTATGATATCGAAACAATAAGAGATTGCTTCGGTCGTTACTCTCCCTCGCAAAGACCATAAAGACAAAGTCTTGCAGACTGGAATCCGGAAAAATCTTCTTTACAAAAAAATAAGATTTGTTACGCTTTTACCGAATCAATTGTAAAAGCAGAGTTCGTATATTAATTGTTTTGCATCCCATTAGGAGACGCAATTTTGAAAACTACATATAAAATTTTAATTTCATTTACAATAGGTGCAATATCTTCACCAGTTTTCTTTTCGTTATATGGTGTTATTTCCAATTTTGATGTGGAGCATCATTTTTTAAAATGGGTTTGCAACCTACCGAAGGTGTATCAATTTACAGCAGGATTATTTCATTCATTCGCAGTAGAAATGATAGCCGCAATTCCAATTGTTTTTATTGCAGGAATAATTATAGGTTTTTTAGTTAAAAGCAAACCAATATTCTTCGGTCTTATCGCTGTTGTTGGTTTCTTTATATGTGACACCATTTACAGTAGCATTATGTTAAAAGAATTTGGATTTTATCATTACGGTCCAACAATTTGGTATACCTTAAGTAGTATTGTTTCATGGATATTACTTTTTATTTTGACAACAAAATTAGGAACAATAATATCCAAAATAAATTTGAGGCTTACTTCCATATAAATGAAACAGAAATTAAAAATAATTCTGTTGTTTCTAATCACGCTAATCCTTTTGGGAGGGTGTGATATGCAAAATAAATTTCTTTATTTCCCCGAGCCGCAGTGGCCTACCGAGTCAGGGCTTGAGTATGAAAATATGAAACTCTGGCAGGCGACGGCTGATGATTATCAGGGTTTGATCGCTGCTAACGAAGCGCCTGCTCCCAATGGAACCATTGTACTTTTTCACGGCAACGGCGGCACGGCTCTCGACAGAGGATTTTATTTAAAACCTTTTATGGAGTTAGGTTTCCGCGTAATCTTGGCCGAATATCCGAAATACGGAGGCCGTCCGGGAAAGGTGGGAGAAAAACCGTTTGTTGCCGCCGGCATGGAAACGGTGCGATTGGCTTTTGAACAATATGGCCAGCCGCTCTATCTTGTAGGAGAATCTTTAGGTTGCGGCGTTGCCGCCGCTATTGCCAAACAGACGTCAGTCCCCATCGCCGGGATAATATTAATTACGCCCTGGGACACGCTGGCTTCAGTCGCAAAGTCGCTGTTTCCTTTTCTTCCTGTGAAACTGGTTTTGACCGATAAGTATGACAGTATCGAAAATCTCAAATCATTTAAAAATAAAATTTCAGTAGTTGGGGCTGAGCGAGACGAAATCCTGCCGATTAAACACGCGGTCAATTTGTATAACGCTCTTCCCGAAGACAGAAAGCGCATGTGGATAATCAAAGGCGCCGGTCATAACGATTGGCCGATGTATGCCGACGCTTCTTTGTTCAAAGAAATTACCGATTTTGTAAAAAAAGCAGAGTAAATTTTTCTTAGAGGGAAATATGAAAAGAATATTACTTGCAACATTTGTAATGATTGCCCTGTTTGCTACGGCAGTCTGCGCTCAGAATGATATTGAGAAAAAGAAAATTGAATTTCTGATATCTTCGGTGGAGAATTTAAAAGGAGCGAAATTTATCCGAAACGGTTCGGAGTATGATGGGAAGAAAGCCGCGGAGCATTTAAGGCTGAAATTGGGAAACGCCGGCAGTCATGTTCAAACAGCCGACGATTTTATAAAGCTGTGCGCTTCCAAATCTTATATTACAGGTCAACCCTACATGATAAAATTTCCTGACGGAAAAACTATTACATCAGAAAAATATTTACGGGACAAACTAAAGGAATATAATCCATATCTTAAATAAATTGATAGAGTTAATGAACTGAAACCGGTGCCCGTCAAGTTTTTGTAGTGGAAAACAAATCAAAGAGAATATATAAGCCAATAGAAGATACAGATCCCCCAAGGCAAGTTTGAATGTTCGTATTCTCTGTTTTGCTTGATATCCCTTGGGGGATAATTCCCAATAGCCATTGGCTATTGGATAGTTCGTCCAACAAATTTCAGTATGCTACGCTTCTGAAATTTTGGACTCACTACGACCAGCAAGCTTCAGTGCACTCCGTTTCTGACGCTTGAGTCTCATTAGGAGGATTCCGCCCATTTACCGCCGTGTTACTTTAGTACGGGTGCTGCAAATCAGCGCCCTGATGATTCTGATTTTAGCGGCGATTGGCGTTGCTTCTCTTTTAGTGGGCAGCGTCCGTATTTCTCCCAGTCATATTTTTAATTATTTTGTCAATATTTTTACGGGCAAGTTATCTTTATCTTCCGAAGAAGAATTGATTGTGTTTTCCGTGCGCCTGCCGCGGATTGTTTTCGCGGGAATTGTCGGCGCGTCTCTTTCTCTGGGCGGCGTTGTTTTTCAGGCGATCCTGCGCAATCCGCTGGCCGATCCCTACATTCTGGGAATATCGGGCGGTTCGGCCCTAGGTGCGATCATCGGCATCGTTATCGGTGCGAGCTCTTTTTACCTGGGAGTGCCGCTACTGGCTTTTGTGGGAGCGCTCGTCACGGTTTTTCTGGTTTTTATTGTCGCCGGGGGATCCCGAGGGCCTCTTCTTGATAATTCGCTTCTGCTATCCGGCGTTGTCGTCAACGCTTTCTTTTCCGCGGCCATTCTCTTCTTTCTATCGATTGTCAACAGCATGGAACTGCACAGCATTACCTTCTGGCTGATGGGCGATCTTTCGCGGGCATCAATCAGAGAAATTTGTATTGCGGCTTTCTGCCTGGTCATCGGCTTTGTCCTGCTTTACGCGCAGGCGCGAAAACTGAACCTGTTTGTTCAGGGTGAAGAAACCGCCCTGCATCTGGGCGTCAATGTGGAAAGAACGAAGCAGTGGCTGTTGGTTGTCACGTCGCTGATTATTTCCGTGGCGGTGTCTCTTGCCGGCATCATCGGTTTTGTGGGCATTATGGTGCCGCACTTGATGCGCCTTGTTTTCGGTTCCGATCACCGCTTGCTTCTGCCTGTTTCGGCTTTGTTCGGCGCGTCATTTTTGATCGCCGCCGATACCATCGCCAGAGTTATTTTCGCACCGGCGGAATTGCCGGTCGGAGTCATCACGGCGCTTTGCGGCGCGCCATATTTTATTTTTCTTTTGAAAAGGAATGCGCGTTAGCCATGTCCATCATCAATGCCGAAAATATAAATTTCAGTTATGCCGCGAAATCCGTGATGAAAGATGTTTCGTTCACTGTCGATGCAGCGCAGATCGTGGCGATTATCGGACCGAACGGTTCCGGCAAAACGACTCTTTTGAAAATTATCAACGGTACGCTCTTTCCCGATGCCGGGCAGATGCTAGTTGACGGCAAAGACACGGGCATCTGGCCGCGAAAGGAAATCGCGCGCAAAGTGGCGATTGTGCCGCAGGAGACGTCGGTTATTTTCCCTTTTTTCGCTGAAGAAATCGTGTTGATGGGAAGATTTCCGCATTTAAGCAATTATCGTTTTGAGGATAAAAAAGATTACCGGATCGTGCACGAAGCCATGGGAAAAACGGATACGCTCGCTTTCGCTTCCCGTCGTTTTGGCGAACTTTCCGCCGGGGAACGCCAGCGTGTGCTGATCGCCCGGGCGCTGGCGCAGGAGCCTAAAATACTTCTATTGGATGAAAGCACGGTCTTTCTGGATCTGAAACATCAGTATCAGTTTTTGACTCTGCTCAAGCAGTTAAACGAAGCGCAGAATCTCACGGTAATTTTCGTTACTCACGATATCAATCTGGCCGCGCAAAACGCGAATCGGATAATTTTTCTTGATTCAGGAAAAATTTATGCTATAGGAACACCTGCGGAAGTTATCACCGCGGTAAACATAAAAAAGGTTTACGATGTCGAAGTCGGAATAGATTCCAGTCCTCATAACGGATCGCCCCGCGTGACATTATTGACAACATAGCAGCAATTCGATTTTAATGGATAGCGAGTCTGACATAGTTATCCGAAAAAATGGAATTGGTAAAAGGCTGCCAAATAAAGGAAGCCGGTTGAAGTCCGGCGCTGCCCCGCAACTGTAAGCGGAACGAAATCCACATTATCCACTGACGCATTGGCGTTGGGAAGGGTGGAGAGTAGGTCGCCGCAAGTCAGGAAACTTTATGGTAGTCCAACTTACTTATTCCCGAGGGGGAAAGGAGAAGCTCCATGAAGAAAGTCTTAGTTTTAGTTCTGTTATTTTCTTTAGCCAGTTTTTCAATATTACATGCCGAGAATAGAAATTATGATGCACCTGATGCATCTGATACGCCTAATGCCGTGATGGATCAGGGGTATGTGTCTGATGCGCTCGTCACAATGGAAGAAGTTGTTGTTACCGCGACACGTGATACTCAGGAAATCCGCAAAGCTCCGGCAAACGTCAGTGTCATTACCGCCGAAGAAATCGAAAAGTCGGGAGCTACAACTGTCGTTGAAGCACTCGACAAACTCGAAAGCATTCAATTTCGCACTTCCAGCGGCAACTCCTCGCAGGCGTATATCGACATGCGCGGTATTGGCGGTGATAATCCTTATGGAAAAACCCTGGTTATGCTGGATGGCCGCCGCTTAAACCGGACGGATATGGCTTCGATCAACTGGCTGGAGATACCGATCGACACTATAGAAAAAATTGAAGTCGTCCGTGGACCAGGCAGCGTCCTTTACGGCGACGCGGCCATCGGCGGCGTAATCAACATCATCACCAAAAAAGGCAAAGGTAAACCGAAATTTAGCGCATCTGTTCTTGCGGGCAGTTATGGCCTCAACGACGAACGGGCTGGCGTAACAGGCGCGACAGGTCGCTGGACATACGCGTTAAACGGAGAAAATAATTTTAATGCCGGCTATCGGGAGCGTTCGAAATATTCCACGCAGGGTGGCGGCTTTGATTTGGGATATTCCGCCAATGACTTGCTGAATGTTTCGCTGGGTGTCTCGTTTGATAAAACGGACTATCAAATGCCGGGCGCTCTGACGAAGGAACAGATGGATCAGGACAGACGGCAGTATCAGCCGTCAGCTGGTCCCTGGTCGCCTGCTCATTCCGACGATGACGGATCGGATAAGTATACCAATGTCAATCTGGGCATTAAATCTTTCTGGGGAACATGGGGACAATTGGAAATCAATTTTCTGTATGGTAAAAAAGAACTGCAAATGAATATGGCGTCCTGGTCTGTTTATTCCGATACGAATGCCGATACATACGGAGTTACTCCGAGATATATTCTGGCCAAAGAAATTTTCGGTTTTCATAACAAAGTCATTACAGGCGTAGATTATTATAATGAACCCTATAAGAAGATTTTTTATGGTGATCGGGAGCGAACTGCACAGTCATGGTCAGCTGACCTTGCGCGGGAATCTTTGGGTTATACATCCGCGATGAATTTAATATTTTTAAAAATATTATTTTGAGCGCCGGTTACCGATTTGAACAAACGGCCATTTCCTTCAAGTCCGCGGATATAAAAAATACATATGATGCCGAGGCCTATGAAGCTGGTTTGACCTGGCTTTGGGGGAAAAAATCAAAAGCATTTGCAAAATACGCAACCGTTTATCGCATTCCTTTCCTCGATGAAGTGGCCTCTTTCAATGGTGGCATCGGAGGATTTTTGCCAGATTTAGAGAAAGAGAAAGGAATTAGTATGGAAACGGGCACGGAGTTTTATCCTCTGGAAAATCTGAAAATCGGACTGACCATCTTTAGAAGCGATATGGAGGATGAAATCCAGTACGTAGGATTTTACCCCACCGGTCATAATGAAAACGCCGGAAAAACTCGTCATGACGGCGCAGAAATCTCCTTTTCATATTTGTGGGAAAAACATGCCCTGCTTTATGGTAACTTTACCTATCATAAAGCCACATATGAGGAACCTTCTCCCGGATATCAAAATAATAAAAAGGAATTATGGCTTGTGCCGAACCGTATGGCAAGTGTGGGTATGGAGATTTATCTGCCCTATAATCTGATGTTACGTCCTGAAGTGCGTTATGTTGGTGATTGTTTTCTATCCCAGGACTACAGCAATACTGCAGAAAAGTTGGATAGCTACACTTTGTTCAATCTTTATCTTTCTTACAAGCCATCTTTGGGAAAACTGCACATGACGGCTTTTGGGGGTGTGGAGAATCTGGCCGATGTGAAATACTCATCTTTTGGCGTGGACGGGGCTCCCTGGAGTGACAATACTTACTACCCCATGCCGGGAATCACATTTAAGGGCGGCCTCTCTTTTGAGTTTTAAGTTTACTCGTCAAAAATTCTGATAAACCGGATTGCGGCAAGTGAAGAGTCTTTTCTTGCCGCAATCCTGATAAGAAAATTTGTTATCCTCTGAATCATTTTTATAGATTTAAAATTCCGTTTCGGCTAGATAATCATTCTGAAAAGCGTTGAAAATAAATTCGTGGGAAAGAGAAATTATATATGGCTGCTGATAAAACATCTACTAAAGGTCTCGTTTACGCGTCTCTTTTCGGAGCGCTGACAGCGGCGGGAGCTTTCATTGTTATTCCAATGCCGCCCGTGCCGATTACCGCGCAAACATTTTTCTTGAATATCGCCGCGATTCTTCTGGGTGGTCCGCTTGGTGCGGTAAGCCAATTTGTTTATGTCATGCTGGGCGTTGTGGGCATTCCTGTTTTTGCCGGAGGCAAGGCGGGACTGGGAGTTATCTTCGGCCCCACCGGCGGATATTTGCTGGGCTTTATCGTCGCGGCTTTTGTCATCGGCACTGTAAATAAAATGAAAAAAAGCGCCGGTATTTTTTGGCATATTTTTTCCATGCTGATCGGAATGCTGATAATCTATTTTCTGGGAAGCCTTCAGCTTTCTTTAGTGGCGAAGATGAGCTTTCATAAAGCGCTTGCTGTCGGTGTGCTGCCGTTTATTCCGGGCGATATAATCAAAATTCTGCTTGCCGCCATTATCAGTTCACGGCTTAAGGGACGGATAAAGGCTTAGTAAGTTAGAAATTATTTTCTGCTTTTTTTTTGCAGAAAATAATTTCGTTAACGCACTTATCCCATTTATTGGGGTTAAGGTTCATCGAGTGATAATCTTAGAAAACGTTTATTATAAATATGAGCCGGAAGGAATTGACGCCCTGCGCGGAATTTCTCTGCAAATCAGAGAAGGGGAGCACCTTGCGATAATCGGTCCGAACGGATGCGGTAAAACAACGCTGATCCAGCATTTGAACGCCTTGCTTCTGCCGACAAGCGGCAAGGTAACAATAGGCGGCTTGGATACGAATGATACAAAGTGTCAAACGGAAATCAGATCGCTTGTAGGGATGGTTTTTCAAAATCCCGATAACCAGATAGTCGGTATGACGGTGGAAGAGGATGTCGCTTTCGGTCCGGAAAATTTACGACTGCCCGCGGAAGAAATTAAAAATAGAGTTGCTGAGTCTTTGGCCCGGGTGGGGATTCCGGAGCTGGCCGGCCGCAATATCGAAAATCTCTCCGGCGGTGAAAAAAGGCTGGTTGCGATTGCCGGAGTGCTGGCCATGCGGCCGCGCTATATCGCGCTCGATGAGCCAACCGCTTTTCTCGATCCGGCGGCGGCCAAACGTATTTTGGAAATCATCGACAAACTCAATATTGAGGGCGTCGGAATAATTCATATCACGCATAACATGGCGGAAGCAGCACTCACGCAAAGAATCATTGTTATGAATGAAGGCAGCGTTTATCTGGACGGTAATCCTCAAGAAATTTTCGGGAAATTGGAGTTGCTGCAGAAAATAGGAATGCAGTTGCCTCAGATTACGGAGCTGTTGATTAGATTGAAAGAATCGGGATTTCCCGTGCGGGCAGATATTGTTCGCATGGAAGACGCCGTGGAACAAATCCTTTCCCTGACCGGTAAAAATAAGGATTAATCATGTACCGCACAGGCTTCTTTATAGAAGGCGATTCTCTACTTTATTATCTTGATCCACGCCTAAAACTTGCCGCCGTTGTTTTTTTGAGCATTTTTATCCTGTGGGTAAAATCGCCGGTTGCGTTTATTGTCGGCATAGCTTTGTTTTGTGCGGCTCTGGCAAGTGGTATACATTTGCGGACAATCGGGCAGGCCATCAAACCGCTGCTGTTTTTTATAGCTTTGATTTTTCTGGTACATGTCTTTTTTAATGAAGGCGAAGATCGGATTGAAAATACTTTCTATGGTTTTTCTATTCCCTGGGCGGGACTTAAACAGGGATTTTTTGTCGTCTGGCGATTTTTAAGTCTTATCGTTGCCGCTGTTTTGTTGACCATGACCACCAAGCCCTCTCAAATGATCGCGGCAATAAAATATTTTCTGCGGCCCTTGCAGCGGTTGCGTGTGCCGGTTGACGATATTGCCGTAATGATTATGCTGGCTTTAAGGCTGATGCCCATTCTGCTGACGGAAAAGGAAAGAGTAGAAATTGCCCAGAAGGCCAGAGGATATAATTTGCACCAATCAGGTTTTATTATCAGAATTAAAGCTTTTTTATCTTTAACCTTAACTGTCTTATTGGGCGTTTTCCGGCGGGCTGATGAATTGGCGCTGGCAATGGATGCTAGAAACTATCAGCGGGGCGGGCGATCATCATTCGTCGAATTAAAAATTAAATCCTCTGATTATTTTGCCGTCATTATCCTTGGTATTGCACTGGTCATTTTTGCATTGTTAAACTCGCAGTTCAATTAAACTAGACGCCATAAAGATCCAAATATCCTTTGACAGACAATATTCTAGTATCTTATACTCCGATCCTCGCAAAGAACATTTTATCCTTTTTTCTTGGTATGGTACGAGAGGTTCACATGGTGGCAAAACATGAACAACCGCCGATTGACGATCTGCTCGAGATCGAACGCCGTAACGGCGAGATTCTAATCAGCCGTCTAAGGCTTGTCATCCTGATTGGATTTGTACCCGTATTGTATCTCTTACGGTTTTTTACTGGTTATATCAACCTTGTCTTTATCCCTTTGGTGGTAGGTAAATGGCTGATCATGTGCGCCCTAGCCTATTTGATTTACCATTTTTTACAACGAGGCTATTACCGCCATTTCATCGGATATTGCACGATGACATTAGATTTTGCCTTTATTACCGTCAGTGTCATTACTCTTTCTTTTTACAAGAGCATGCCCACCGGCGCTATGAACGACCCCGTATTTGTTTTGTACTATCTGGTGGGGATTTCGAGCGTTCTGCGCTACAATTATGGTTATGTGATCTTCAGCATCACCACAGGCATTGCGATCATAGCTTCATTGGCGGCCTTCGATATCCATTATTTCCATATTCCCCTTGATTCCGCTGTTCTGATTGACCGTATTGCCGCCTTCGTCTTTTTTACTTTGATGAGCATTTCCTTCTCCAAACTCATCAAGGATTCAGTCGCTCGCGGCTACAGCATTATGGAACAGCATTTACGTGTTATTGATGCTATTCTGGACATCGGTCGCAAAATCGCCTCGCATAGTGAACTTAAAAGATCTCTTAAGAACATTACCATCAAAGCCAAGGAGCTCCTACAGCTTGATATCAGCTGGATACTGCTTTTTGATGGATCGTCACAGAAGGTAATCTGTATATCGGACGATGATCTTCCCAAATCGTTCGAAAATCAGGAATTGATAGATGCTGCCGCCTCTAAAACATTGCGGGCCGTTGCGACAAAACACGGGATGGCTCTGAACGGCCAGCCGGTCATCGATTTGATCGGAACACCTATCAGAACAGATGAAGGCATCGCCGGCGCCCTCCTGGCGGCGCGTATTCATGAATGTTCTAATTTGGAACATGACCATGTTCTGCTCGACATGCTTGCTGAACATGCCGCGATCTGCATCGGAAACTCGCGGCTGTTGCAACAACTGAAGAAGAAAGCCGTTTATCTTTATAAAAAGCTCGACGATCTCTCTTATTTTGAGGATATGATTGGTACGAGTGCACGCATGCAAGAGATTTTCTCGCTCATCAACAAAGTGGCGGCCACAGACATGCCCGCACTTGTTTTGGGTGAAAGCGGCACGGGCAAGGAACTCGTGGCGCAGGCTCTCCACAATCTCAGTCGCCGTAAAAACGGTCCCTTTATCAAGGTCAACTGTGCCGCTATTCCCTCGGAACTCTTGGAGAGTGAACTTTTCGGATATGAAAAGGGAGCATTTACAGGAGCCGTCAGGGCCAAGAAAGGCCGCTTTGAATTGGCCGACGGCGGCACAATATTTTTGGACGAGATTGGCGATATGGATATCGGCCTGCAGGGCAAACTGCTGCGCATCTTGCAGGGACAGGAGTTCGAACGCGTCGGGGCCGAGGTGACACGCAAAGTTGATGTGCGCATCATTACCGCCACCAATCAGAAGCTCGAGGACCTGATTTCCAAAGGGACGTTCCGCGAAGACCTTTTCTACAGGATCAACACCTTGCCAATCCGCATTCCTCCATTGCGGGAACGTCGCGAAGACATTCCGCTCCTGGTGCGATATTTCCTGAAAAAACACAGCGATGGCAAAACCATCGAATTCACCAGTTCCGCCATGGAATATCTGAGTCAGAAGGACTGGAAAGGAAATGTTCGGGAACTTGAAAACCTGCTCAAGCGCGTCATCATCATAACTGATAAGGATACCATCTCCGAAGATGATATCCGTGCTATCGATACCCAAGACAAAACATTTGGCGCTCAGGATAATGTAGCGACAATGAAGGAACATATCAGTATGATCGTCAAGAACTCCTGCACCGTTTCTGCGGAACTGGAAAGTATCGAGCGTGAATTCATCAGCGAAGCCTTGCGTCTGGCGAGCGGCAATATGCGTAAGGCGGCATCCCATCTGGGCATACCCAAATCGACCCTGTTCAACAAAATTAATAAGTACGATATTAAAATATAGTTCTTCTCTGCGTTTTTCACCACCGCCTTTTTCATCCAGATTACTATGTGACTGTTTTTAGAAAAATCAACAAGCGATCGTCCCATATTTGGGACAAATCATCCGGCATTCGGGACAGATTTACCCTTCTTCCCTTTTTCTATCATGTCTGAAATGAGAGCGGGCACAAGAGGATCAATATTCCTACCGTCATGATTGCATTGCGCCGCGCAGGCTTCCGGCCATATGAATTACCAAAATAGCAAGCAGCACATGGAAGCGGGCATGAATCGTGCACAATAAAATTGTCGGGGAATTAGTTCATGTCAGTGGCGCTGACGCTCTATATGGATGGCGCATACCTCATTTATATAGGGAAGATGGCTTCGCCAGAGTTTGCCGATTGATAAAACCATGGCACGCGATCATGTCCCCACCGGGGTTGTTAAGAACATACTATTGCTAGCGTCTTCGTGATTGGCTTAGGATCAGCGGCAATCGCAGCGCTCGCAGTACACTATAGGAATGCTTGTCGACCATGTGATAGGTTATAATGAAAATAAACTGTAAGCAGACAATAGTGAAGTTTCCCTTTGCCGATAGAATAATTCTCGCTCTGCTTACGATATTGATGTTTTTTTTCATATCGTCGTCGGTCAGTTTTGCACCGACGAGATTAATGTCTGATTCCGAGCTTTCCCATGTCGAAGGTCAGGCGCTTTTCCAAATAACAAATACTTCAAACGCTAATGGCAGTGCGAATGTCATTAAGATAGATCTGGGCATTGATTTGAATATGTTTGCGCATATGGATTCTTTTAGGATGGGGTATTACAAAAACAGCGACAATGTAACGGGCTGGGATGTTGATACGACAAATTACTATTGGGGCAGTTCTGATCTTGTATCCACGCCGCTTGTCTGGAAAGGTGTTTTTCTGGAATTGGGATTTGATAACATCTCTAATAGTACCACCCGGACGCTCAATTATCTGGACATAGGCACAAGTTCCGCCTCCGGCACAATTTTGGGTTCCCTTAACACCCTCAACGGAATGGTTGCCACAAGCGGTACGGGACAAAATGGCGGCATACTACTCAGGCAGACGGGTTCGGGTACCAGGACGGTTAGCTTTAATAACTGGATGTTATCGTTTGTGTTTGCGACAAAGTACAACTACCATACTTCCACTGGTCTACATGGAATCTTTATCAAGATTCCCAATTACTCGGGACAATGATTATTTAATTGGTAAACACTTTTACCTTTAGGATAATCCACAGTCGTATTTATTATAAATTGAAAGGTACATAAATAAAAGACAGAACCATTGCGGACTCTGCCTTTCTACAATCAAATCATTTCTTTGATGTCATCCGTCGTTAACCAGATAACGAGATTACAAAGGCTTATTTCTGCTACTTTATCTTCATTTTACGCGAAGACCTTTTCTACCGGATCAACACCTGCCTTTTCATCCAGATTACTCAGCTGCTATTTTTCAAAAAAACGGAGTGGATCGTCCCATATTTGGGACAAATCATCCAGCATTCGGGACAGATTTACCATGCTTCCTCTCTTCTATCATGTTTGAAATGTGAGCGGGCACTAGAGGATCAATATACCTACCGCCATGATTGCAACGCCGTTGGCAGATCTTGGCCATGTACGAATTACCAAAAAATATGCCTTCCATGGAAGCGGGCATGAATCGTGCAAAATAAAATCGTGCAAAATAAAATTATTGGGGAAGTTGGTCATGTTTTTACTGCGACGAATTGAATCGTCGTAAATAAATCGTAAAGAGACTACGAGGGAATAATGAAAAGGACATTTGTTTTTCTGATGATACTGGCATTCGCTGGTATCATTAATTATCAGGATGCCGACGCGGCAGCAGTATGGTCGATGGTCAAGGAGAGCAATGGGATTAAGGTTTATGAACGATTCGTTCCCGGAACGGATTTGATGGAATACATGGCAGTCACAGCGATTGATGAAAAAATGGAAGTAATCGGAGAAGTGTTGCGTGATGTAGCATCGTATCCTCAATGGCTTGCAGACTGCTCCGAGGCGCAGGTAAAAAAGAAATATGACCGTAACACCATGGTCATTTACTTGGTTCTGAGTCCACCCTTCATTCAGCAAAGGGACCTTTTGTTGAAAGATAACACGGTGTATGACTGGGACAATGCGAGAGCTAATATATCGTTTATAGCCACCGATGAAATAAGAATACCGGTCGAGAAAAACCATGTCAGAGTGACAGTAATGAACGGCGTATTTGACATGGAATATCTTGGACGTAATAAGACAAAGTTCATCTATAGGCTCCTGGTGGACCCCGCAGGTAATATCCCGAAAAAAGTTGCGTATGCGGTTATGAAAAATTATCCATACAATACACTGAAAAAACTAAAAAAAATGATGCCGGACAAGAAGTATAATGATTTGGCCAAGGGTACGGAGGAAGAGAATGCAATTGAAAGCAGGACGAAGGATGATCGTTACATACGGAGGATATTGACCAATCGCCTTTCGAAATTCGTCAGGAATAAAGAAGCCATGAAGGAGATTATCTATGCTGACACTGTTGGCATCAATAACATTATGGGCACTGGCGTCTCCTATAACAGCATAGAGCAGGCCTCAACAATGTTTTATTTAGCTTATTTGGATAAAATCACAAATGATAAAATCCTGGTTGAGAGGCTGAAAAAAAACACGAAAATGATACAGGAAATAACTGATATGGCTGCGTATGACTGCGGGATTTCGGACGTCACGATAGAAAGTATCGTGGACAAATACAGAAAATAGTTTTCCATAAATAATATTGAGGAGAATTCAACATGGTACAAGTCGATGTCGTTTGGGCGTATGCGTTTAGTTCAGGTTTTGCCGCTTGTGCGGCTCGTCAGCTCGAAAAAGAAGAGAAGCCATTTAATAATAAATGGTATACATTTAACCTTCTTTTCCTCTCTCTTTTATTTGCCCCTTCCGGAATTTATCTTCTCTGGCAGTTTGTTGAGTGGGAAACCATGCAGGTAGCCACAACATTCACTGATTTACCTGCCTGGCTTGTCTGCGGCTTTGCCATAACCAATATCACCCAGGGGATTCTCGGATATTGGGTGTCATACAAGTTTATCAAAAAAAAGAATTACTATGCCGCACATGCCAACTGGATGTGGTCATGGATATTGTTCTGGTTTATCCTCGTCTGCGGCTGGGACTGCACCGGTTACCAACGTTTTCTTTATGATGCCTCCGTTCACAACGGAGTGCTCTGGGAACCTGGTAAACTTATGGGAATCTCCTTCTTCTGGAAGAGCAATGTGTGGTGGACACTGGTTGCAATGGGCGTGTGTTTTGCCCCGATGCTGACTTATGGTTGCATAAATTTCATACGTAAAGGCGCAAAAATGGATCCGACGCTATCGGCAGATCAGGTTCCCAGCCCTTTAAAAATATTGATCTTCTCCTTTGGTGCACAATGGGTCGTCTGTCTTGGTCTGGCGATTGTAGCCGCTCTCATCGTCATGGGTCTGCGTAACTTCACCGGCAGTATCCTCTTGGGATATCTGATTGGCGTACCGCTCTTTATCGTGTTGGCGCAGCTCCTGCTCTTCAGACGCGGCATGCCGATGTATCTGATAGCCAAGCAGCTCTTTATCAAAGAACCGGTGTGAGGCCTTCCGCTCAAGAGTGCCTTTTATCGCAAAACAGCGCCGGAAACATGCGGCCTTTAAAATATTAAATTAAATAAACATTATGAAACAGGTGCGCGGGGTTAGGAGATCAAACTCTTCGCACCTGCTTTTACATTAACCGCTTAATACAACAATATAAAAGGAGACAATATATGCGGGAATTTTCTGGTAAAACAGCCTTGGTTACCGGTGCTTCATCAGGAATAGGTGCACAGTTCGCAAGAGCGCTGGCAAAAGCTGGATGCCATCTTGTGCTTGTCGCCAGAAGAGAAGACCGCCTGCAAGTTTTAAAAAAAGAGTTTGAGGGAACATATAATATACAGGTGGATGTGATTTCATCTGATTTGTCCACAGTAAAAGGGTGTGAAGATTTGATACGCGATGTTGATAAAAAACATATTTCAATAGATATCCTGATCAACAACGCCGGATTCGGCTATGAAGGCGATTTCATTTCCCAGAACGTTGAGAGGCTCAGCGAAATGATCGCCCTCAACGTCATTACTCTTACATTGCTCGCCAAACATTTCGGCGGTCTGATGGCCAAGAAACAATCAGGGTATATTCTTCTGACGTCTTCCCTTGGCGGATTCACGCCGTGTCCCCGTATGGCTGTCTATGATGCAACCAAAGCCTACGTGCTTTTACTGGGAGAAGCATTGAATAATGAACTCAAAAAAAATAATGTTGTGGTTACGACACTATGCCCCGGAGCCACTCGCACAGAGTTCTTCACTGTTTCCGGACAAACCATCAACCCATTGGTGAAGATGACTTTAATGGGTCCGAAGGATGTAGCGATTAAAAGCTTGAAAAGTCTTTCCAAAGGCAAAAGCGTCGTGATTCCCGGCCTGTTAAATAAGCTCACCGTCCTAGGTCTAAGGTTCCTGCCCAGGTCGCTCCTGGCACCTGTCGCCAGAAGGGTGATGTTTTAAGTTCTCCAGTACCTGTAACGTTGTTTCTAGGGAGAAAGCAAATATCTGAATATTTAAAGGAGGCTACAACAAGTGCATGTATTGATAACCGGCGCAGCCAGCGGCATAGGTAAGGAACTAACTTTTTGCTTTGCACATGAAAAAGAAGCGATTCTATCACTGGTAGATATTAACGAACGAGGACTGAACGATGTTGTCACCCGAGCACAAGTCAATGCCAATGCTTATACTCTTGATCTTGCTAATGTGGATGCCATTCCATCTATCATCCACCGAATAGAAAAGGAGCGTGGACCGATCGATGTACTTATCAATTGCGCAGGCATTATGTTTATCCAATCCATGGCCGGAACTCAATGGGAAAAAGGATTAAAGCTTTTGAACATCGATCTTATTTCACCTTTGAGAATTATCAATCTGGTCCTGCCGTCTATGATTGAACGGCGCAAAGGACATATCGTTAATATATCCAGCATGGCCGGAGTGACTACGATTCCCGGATGCTGCTACTACGGCGCTGCCAAATCGGGAATAGGACTGGCTTCTGAGATCTTGCGCGGTGAGTTAAAACGATATGGTATCGGTGTAACCACCGTCTACTTGGGGCCAATAAAAACTCGTCTGGAAGCGCGATGCCGCACAGAAGTCAAGGCCAATATCTACTCCGACAGCATCCCCACCGGAAGCCCGAAGCATACAGCAGAATTGATCTATCAGGCTGTAAAGAAGAACCGGGCCCATGTGGTCTATACATGGCCATATCGGTTCGTCCGTCATTTTCAACTTATTTCTAATTGGTTTGTCTTGCGGCTGGGACCGGATCCGAAAATATAAGGCGAGGAAAACTTATGTCCCAGGTTTTTGAAACGTCCAACATAAGCGGCATGTCTCTGAAGAATCGTATCATCCGTTCGGCCACCGGGGACGGATTGGCTGACTCCAATGGCCGGCCTACCGAACATCTGGTTGAGTTTTATACCAGACTTGCCGCCGGCGGCGCCGGGGCAATCATAACCGGGTTGACCGGTATACAGCAAGACGGAAAGAGCAGCACCTACCATCCGCTGATGTTTGACAGGGATGACTTTATCGCTGACTATCAAAATCTAACGAATTCCGTTCACTGCTATGGCACGCCCATCATCCTGCAGCTTAATCATTCCGGGCGGCAGACAAGACAAAAAGTTACCGGAAAACTCACGGTGGCTCCATCCGCCCGGCGTGATCTATACTTTCTGGAAAAAAGACCCAAGGCGCTTTCGGAGCAGGAGATAGAAATAATCATCAGAAATTTTGCCAAAGCCATTGCCAGGGCGAAAAAGGCCGGCTTCGACGGCGTCCAGCTGCACATCGCTCATGGATTTCTCTTGAGCGCTTTTCTTTCATCAAACATGAATAAGCGCACAGACCGCTGGGGAGGATCACTGGAAAACAAGTTCCGCATTGTAGAACGTATCTTTGCCGAGGCGCACAAAGAAGAGAATGATTTTCCGATACTCGTAAAAATAAATGCCTATGATACACGTAAGGATGGAATGCGCATACCTGAAGCCATTGCTATTGCAAAGCTGCTTGAGCAAGTTGGTTGTGCGGCTATAGAAGTATCCTGCGGCGTAGTCAATGATGGATTTATAACCGTCCGCAGTGAACACTTTCCCACTCCGGCTGCTCTCCAATACAGTTATCTTCTTGCGTATTTGCCCGGTTTTATTAAACAGATAATTCGACCATTTATCCCTATGGCGACGGAGTTGATTGTGTCGTTACCTAGGCAACTTAGTCTCTATAATCTAGAGGCGGCCGAGATCATCAAGAAAAATGTTTCTATTCCGGTCATTGTCGTGGGTGGAATCAAACGGCTTGCCGATATCGAGGATATAATTACCAATAATCGCGCCGATTATGTGGCTATGAGCCGCGCCTTTATTGTGGAACCTGATATCGTGACTCGTTTCCAAGAAAAAATACAAACGGAATCATCATGTATCTCGTGCAATTACTGCATAACCGGCATCGAACGTATGCCCTTTAAATGCTTTTATGGAAAAGTGAAATAACAAAATATTTTCTGGGATTTCCTTCGTCATTTTTGTGGCATTAAATTCATTTTTCGGCTAAGTATACTTCCCATGGAAGTAAAATGGCTTTTTGTAGATACGCAAAAAAATTTGTCGCGGGCAATTGATGATTTTGAGCGGGCGAAAGTTTTATGCATAGATACGGAGTATGATTCATTCCGTTATTTCACTCAAAAACTCTGCCTGATTCAGATTCATGCCAACAATACAACCTATGTCTTTGACCCTCTGGAAAATCTGAATTTATCTTTTTTGGGAAAGTATTTTGATAGTCAGCGCATTGTCAAGGTTTTTCATGCCGCGGATAACGATATCCGCCTTCTGAAGCGGGATTACAAATTCAATTTCAGAAATATTTTTGACACGCATCGCGCGGCTCTTCTTCTGGGCTTTAAACAGCTTTCGCTGGAAAAAATGATTTTGGAATTCGTGGGTGTGGAGCTGAAAAAAAGCAAAAAATTACAGCGTTCGCGCTGGGATATCCGGCCATTGACTGAAAAACAATTGGAGTATGCCGTTCAAGACGTTATCTATCTTCCGGCGCTTTATAAAAAACAGTTCGCTGAACTGGACATCAAAGGTTTTAAAGATGCGGCCGCCAAAGCTTTTGAAAAAATTGCCGAAGCGGATTGGCGGGAAAATAAATTTAACAGGCACGGCTATATAAGAATCGATGGCTATCATGATTTGAATAAAGAGCAGAAAGAATTGCTCAAGCGGCTTTATATCTGGCGTTACAATCGAGCCAAAGAAGAGAATCGCGCTGTCTTCATGTTTCTGCCGGACAATAAATTGCTGGAACTCACGCGGGATGCCGAAACCCCGGAAAAATATTTATCACAGAGAAAACTGAAATTATACGGCGCTGAAATAGAACGGATCATCAAGAATATCTGAGAATTACCAAGTGTAATTATACCTTCATTTATCCGGCGATCGATTGGGGGTCCTGTTAAAGGGCGGTTATTAATATAACTCTTTTGCAGAGCCTTTCATAAGCTCCGTCAGCAGAGCTTCGCCCGCAGGCCAGGGACCATGACCGGAATCGGGATTGATATGGCCGACAGCGCCTGCATTGACAAAACGGCTGTTCCAATAACCCGCCAGTCTTCGTGCGGATTCCAATGTCATATAATGATCATTTTCACTGCCAACTAAAACAGAAGGGAATGGAATTACTTCATGCGCGGCAAATAGACGCAGTGTTTCCGGTATAGAGGATGATGATTCCACGTCTGGTGGTGCAACCAGCAGCGCACACTTTATTTGGCCGGTATTTTCAGGATAAGCACATGCCCAATGCGCCACAGTCAAGCAACCCAGGCTATGGGCCACAATGACAGTGTGCTCTGCTCTTGCCGTGACAGCAGCGTTCAATGTTCCTACCCATTCGGCAAAATCGGGATTTGCCCAGTCGCGCTGATCGACACGCTCACATCCGTATTTTTCTTCCCAAAGTGTCTGCCAGTGGCCAGGACCGGAACCGTTTAATCCAGGAACAATCAATATTCTCATTATGAACCTGCTGTCAAATTTTGCCGTCTGGCTGATCTATAGCGGTAAGTAATTGCCGGAATCTGCTCTGGCCGCAGCGTTGCATGACAATGGACGGGCAGTTGTGCTTGTGTGCCAACCGCTTGGTTAGCTGAACGCCCTGATGACTATTGATGGTTGTCAGGATAATGACAAATCTTGAACGTTTCACGAGCCCGCGTAGAGCTTTAAAGCCATTCCCCCTGACGTCACCGTTATGAATTTCCAGCTTATGACCGGCAGGTGCAGCCAACTGTTCAAGTGTTGCATCGTTACGCTCCAATCCGCCAACCCAACCTATGTGCATAAGAACCTCCTCTCCCTATCCATGAAACAATCCATATTTAACTGTCAGTCAATGCTTTATATTGTTATTGTTTTATAAACTGGCGGTCGGAGGAGGAGTCGAACCTCCCTGTAAGGCATTTGCAGTGCCCCTGAAACCCGGTCTGCTTCCGACCGCTCGTAATGCTTACCAACCCCGCCCTGCTAAAAGCTGTTCAGACGGGATTTGCGATATTTCCAATCCCGGCATGGCATCGCCAATTGCTCTGGATGCTTCCAGAATCTTTGCCGGATCATTGAAGTAAGCCGTTGCCTTGACGATAGCCCGCGCGCGTGCTTCGGGATTCGTAGATTTGAATATGCCCGAACCGACAAAGATGCCGTCACAACCAAACTGCATCAGAAGGGCGGCGTCCGCCGGTGTTGCAATACCGCCGGCGGCAAAATTAACCACCGGCAATCTTCCCAATTCCTTGACCTTGAGCGCCAGTTCATAAGGCAGGCCGTTTGCTTTGGCAAAGCCGGTGATTTCTTCCTTAGGCAGTCCGGCCAGAATGCGAATCTCGCGATTGATGGTCCGTATATGACGCACGGCCTCCACAACATTGCCTGTTCCCGCTTCTCCCTTGGTGCGGATCATGGCCGCGCCTTCGGCGATCCGGCGCAGCGCTTCGCCCAGATTACGGGCGCCGCAGACGAAGGGAATCGAATATTTATTTTTATCGATATGACATTCTTCGTCGGCGGGTGTCAGCACTTCGCTCTCATCAATGTAATCTATTTTTAGCGCTTCGAGAATTTGCGCCTCCACAAAATGTCC
>Ga0182019_10000169_pt1 | contig 32272 bp, 24 predicted proteins | sample 812E2MmetaG_FD_120483 | JGI IMG/M metagenome (GOLD analysis project Ga0182019, IMG submission 120483) | Permafrost microbial communities from Stordalen Mire, Sweden - 812E2M metaG | ecosystem: Environmental > Terrestrial > Soil > Wetlands > Permafrost | place: Sweden: Stordalen | collected...
CCGTGCCCGTCAACGCCCCGTTTTATGCCGCATCCAAATGGAGTGATTCAGAGGCAAAGAACCGGGGCATTCGGCATAAAACGGGACGCGGCATAACGCCGCTGGGGTGGTTGTGTTATGTTGCGTGCCGAGCTATGTGGAGTGACCGGGCAAAGGCTCCTGTTATCGCGACTGGGATCCCCCGGCAATCGCTGCACATAGCTAGAGGCTGGAAAGCCAGGACAGGACGTCCTTGTTCGCCCGCCATGACGAAGGGGGCAACTTCGGTTTGGGCAGCACCTTCTCGGCCGAGGCGAGCGTCTTGCGCTTCATCTCCAAATCGATCTCGACGTAGGTGTTGGTGGTCTCGATTGAGGCATGGCCCAGCCACGAGCGGATCATCGCCAGATCGACGTTCGATTGGAGCAGGTGCATCGCTGTGGTGTGACGCCAGGTGTGCGGGGTGATCGAACGGCTGAGCAGAGTTGGACAACGCTGCGCGGCTTGGCTGATGCGGTGGGCCACGATGTAGCGTACGCCATAGCGAGTAAGACGGTTGCCATCCGTGTTGAGGAAGAGCGGCACGGCATAGGTGAACCGAACCGACCGGGTCTGAAGGTAACTCTTCACCGAAGCGACGGTCTCGTGCCAGAGCGGGCAGACCCGCTCTTTGCGGCCCTTGCCGAAGATCAGAACCGTGAACGGCCGACTAAAGCGCACATGCCGCACATCAAGATCGACCAGCTCCTGTGCCCGCATGCCGGTGTTGTAGAGCATCCGCAGGAGCGCGTCGTCGCGCTGCCCGAACAGCGTGCGGCAATCGATCTGACGAAATACCTCCTGCACCTCGTCACGCTCCAGATACTGCGCGACCCGGTGCGGCCGGCGTTTGAACGGCACCGCGAGGATCGCGTGGCTGTGGGTCAGGTGCCGGGGATCAACGGTGGCGAGAAAACGGAAGAACGAGTGAATGGCCGCCAGCCGAAGATTGCGGGTCACGATCCCGTTGTGGCGGTCTTCTTCCAGGTGACGGAGAAAGCGGTGCACCAGCTCTGGAGTCAGGTCGGCCAGCACGAGCTCGGTTACGCTCTTGCCACCTTCGCGGCAGGCGAACTCCAGCAGGAGTTTGAAGGTGTCGCGATACGACAGGACGGTGTGGCCGCTTAGCCCTCGTTGGGCCACGAGATGCTGGTCGAAAAACCCGCGGATCAGTGCTGCGAGGTCGGTGGTTGGCATAAGCTTCGTGCGGACGGCACCGCGAAATGATCGTGGAAGCGTTGGCCGACACTCTCCATCAGCTCGGCCGTGGCGTGCAGATACACCTCGGTCCCGGTGACGGTGCTATGCCCGAGGTAGGTCGACAACGTGGGCAGCTTCGCGAGCAGGTTGTCGCCGTTGCGGTGCCACGCCATCAGTCGCGAGACTGCGAAGGAGTGGCGCAGGTCGTGAATCCGCGGGCCGCGTTGGCCACTCGGACCGCGCAGGCCCAGCCGCCGTAAGACCTGGAGAAACGTCGTGGTGAAGGTCGGGACGTGATAGCGGCCGCCGAGGGCCGAGGGGAAGAATGGCGCCGCAGGCTCCTGCGAAAACCCGGCCTCGCGGCGTTTGCCCACGTAGGCGGCAAGTCGCTTGGTGGTGCACGGTGCCAGCGGCACGTAGCGCGTCTTTCGGAATTTGGTCTGCCGAATGAGCACCAGGCGACGCGAGAGATCGACGTCGGCCAAGTTGAGCTTCACCGCTTCGCCGACGCGCAGGCCCGTCGCATAGAGGAACCCAACCAGGGTCGAAAATACGACCGGGCGCAGTGGGTCCTGCGAACGCACGCAGGTTCTCGCCGCCGCCATAATCTGGCAGACCTCGTCGCGGGTGTAGATGTACGGCATCGGCCGGTTGCGCCGCGGCAGAAACGTCCGATGCACGATGCAGGTCCTCGGATCGAAATGACTCTGGTAGAGGCAAAACTGCCGGAGGACGGACATCCGGTTGATCCGTGTCCCCGCCGCCAGGTGCTCCATGCTCTTGAAATAACGCTCGGCGAGCTCGCGCGTGATCGTGTCGCCGGGCTGCAGTTCCCCCATCAAGAACCCGTCGAGGTAACGCAGCGTCTTGAAAAGAGCGGGGCCGCAACCCGCCGCTGAACGCGTCTCCCAGAAAGACTGAAGCCGGAACGCGAGCGCGCTCCGAAAGGAACACGTGCCCATGGCTCTCACCTCCTTGGCCAGGGCATCGCCACCTGTCGCAGCGTCTTCAAGTCCGCCTTGGCGTAGATGTAGGTGGTGTCGATGTAGCGATGGCCGAGCGCGTCGGCGATGGCCTTGATCGGCTGGTCGTGCTCCAGTGCGCGAATCGCCCAGGAATGACGCAAGGTGTGCGCCCCGCGACCGGGCTGGTGGACGCCCGCCTTGTGCATGTAGTGCTTCACGACCGTGGAAATGGCCATGCTGGCGAGCGGTCCGTGCGGAGCCTTGGTGCTAAGAAAAACCTCGCGATAAGGCGTCCGTGGATCGCGGTGGTGGAGCCACTGGATGATCGCTTCCGCGACCGCATCAAGGAGTGGAACGACGACTTCCTTGCCGCCTTTTTGGGCGCGGAAGCGGATCTTCGCCTGCTGCCAATCGATGTCGTCGAGCAACAGCTGACAGGCGGAGATCGCGCGAATGCCATAAGCCATTAACAGGAGGACGATCGCGTAGTCGCGCACTCCGTTGGGCGTCTGCTTGTCGATCGCTGCCAGCACCCGCTCGATGGCCGAATCCTCGATCCCACGGGGCAGCGCGGCGTGGCGATACTGCCGCTGGCGAGGGACCAATCCCGAAAAGTCCGATTGGGTGTGGCCGTGAATGGCGCAGTAACTGAGGAAACAACGAAGACTCGACGACAGGGAACGAACGTTGTCCTTGCTGGCCTTCATGTGGCGCATGAGTTGCGCCTCCACATGCTCGGCACGGAGTGCCTGGAGGCGGGGCCGCTGCACGTCGTCCTTCAGTGACTCGAGGAACGCCGTAGTATGGGCGATGTGGCGCTTCGCCGTCACCGGGGCCACCGCCCGTCCTTCGCGGAGATAGGCGACGTAGGGGTCGAGAATCCAGCTGTAGAGCATCACGACCGGCACCGGCTGGGGCGGGACGATGACCTTGAGGGCCTCCAGGTAAAAGAACAGGTGCCTGAGCTGCGCCAACGCGCTGCCGCGCGGACTGTAGCGCTGGCTCGTGGTGCGAACGTCGCGCAGATACACATCGAGGAAGGGCTCGACCAACTCTTCTGACACAGCCGTGGCACTGCTGAGGCCGCGTTCCATCAGGTAGGCGTTGAACACGCAGGCCGTGCTCAGAATCCCGCGCCCGGTGCTGATCGAATACCCATTCTTTTTTAAGGTCAGTGCGAAGCCGTCGAAGTAACGGCCCAGCGGCCCGCGCCGGAAATCCGCCAGAGTCCGGCGCTCACAATAGAAGTGCTCCAACCCGTGTTCGGTCGAGGGCTCCAACCAGTAGTAGGGCTTCCGCATGTCCATGAAAACCCAACAAGTGGCCGACGGTTACATCTGCGGCGAAAAATAGGGCGATCACGGCACCGAACTATGTGCAGCGATTACGCTGCTGCGCAGAGCGAAACGCGCCCCAAAAACACCCGGTCACTCCACATAGCTCGGCACGCAACATAACATAATCTATGTGATGCATCACATAGGTTGTGGACGCATATCACCGTGGTGGCCGCCTCGCGGATGGCGGCGCGAAACACCTCCCGCGGATGGACCAGGCTGCCGGTCGCGGTGCCGGAGGTGACCTCGACGCGCTTGATGAGCCGGTTCTTGCGGTTGAGGCAGAGCGCCCAGAGTTTCTCCACCGCCAGGCCCGCCACGAGCGTCTGGAAATGCGCGAAGACCAGTTCCGGACGGTTCAGCAGAGGCGCCTCGCCCGGGCGTTGCCCCAGGACACGGCGAGCAACCTCCATCACCGTGACAAGTTGGAGCGCCTTGACGCGCCCGATACCTTTCAACCGGCGGTAGTCGGTTTCGGTCCATGCAATGAGGCCGGCCAGCGAGCCGGCTTCGGTAATGAGGCGGGAAGCCAGCGTGAGCACATTCATGCCACGGCTGCCGCTGCGCAGGAGCATGGCCAGAAGCTCGGTGTCGCTCAGCGCGGCGGCCCCGAAGTGCTCGAGCCGCTCCTGCGGGCGTTCGCCCACGGCGAGGTCGCAGAGGCGGGTCGAAGGGCAAGGGCCGGCGTCATCCACGCCGAGAATGATCCGAAAGAAAGAATTAAAGGAAAGAAAATTCTTTTGTGGGCAAAAACACTGGATCCTGGTGGGACGAGGAAAGCAGAGCGCCCTGCCTCAACTGCATCGTCTAGTCAGAGCGTCATGTGGACAAGCCGCTCCACCGAACCGCATCTTTTCGGATCAGCCCGGCTCAGAAGGTCTTCACGTACCCGTTGCGGCGGAGGCGCTCGAGCCAGCGCTCCTGCGACTGGCGGGTCATCTGCTGGGCCAAAATGCGCTCAATTTCATCCCGCACCTCGTCGAGCGACTGGATGCCGGCGAACTTTCGATCCTCGACGTAGAGCAAGAAGCTTCCCTCGGGCGTAATAATCGGCTCGCTGACTTCACCCTTCTTCAGATTGAACAGCACGTCGCTGAATTCCTTGCGCATATCGGAGCGCTTGGTCCAGCCCCAGTCGCCGCCCTTGTTCCGGCGGGTGTCTTGGCTGAATTGCCGGGCGAGCTCGGCAAATGAGTCGCCCGCGTGGAATTTGGCCCGCACCGCCTGTGCCTTGGCGCTGAGCATGGCGTCGTTGTCGGCGCTGCCCCGGGTGAATTGAATGACGCGCAGCAGCGCGGAATCCTCCTGGTAAAAGCGGTCCTTGTTTTCCTTGTAATAGGTTTCGACCTTGACCGGGCTGACGACGCTCTGCGACTTATGCTGCTGCTGCCGCATGTAGTTGTAAATGATATCCTCCTCCTGCTCCTTGCGGAATTCCCGCAGGGTCAGGCCGCGCGAGCGGAGGTACGCGAGAAACTTGGACCGGTCGCCGTCGAACTGGGTGATCTGAATCTCCGCGATCTGGTTGTCGATGATGCTGGCGGGGACCTGCCGCTTGTTCTTTTCGTCACCGTCCTTGGGTTTGTTGAACTCCTTGACGATGAGCACCCGGTCGATGCGGTTCTGGATGATGTCGTCCTGCAGGGCCTCGATCTTGTCGTTGAATTCCTTCTCGTTCCGGGCCTCCTTTTGCAGGGTGGGAACGAGCGGACCGATATCACGCCGGATGTCGTCCACCGTGATGATCTTGTCCTCCACGATGGCCACGATGCCGTCGGCGAACCGCAGATCGAGCCCGTCCTTTGGCGAGGACGCCGGCTTGGTTTGCGCCCGCAGGCAGAGGGTGGAGGCGAGGAGAAGCGATGCGCTGGCGGCAGCGACGCGGCGGTATATCATGATTCCGGCAGGTTGTTGAGGAAGGCGGCGATCTCTCGCAACCTTAGGAGCGGACGGGAGGCGGTCAAGCGGGGAAACCTTTTTCCCGGCATGACAAAACCGTCGCGCTGTCCAAGGCTCCGCAAACATTTGAGGCGGTTACCCTCAGTTTCGACGGTCAGCACCCGCTTTTGTTCCGCCCGGATGCGTATTTCAGTGATCAACAACAGCGCGCGGATCTCGTTTCCGAATTTGCCGAACCGGTCCCGCAATTCCGCCTCGAGGGCGCGCAGGTGGGCCAGATTCTCGGCGAGGGCGAGGCGGCGGTAGAAATCGATGCGCAGGCGGGTCTCACCGATGTATTCGAAGGGAATGCGCGCCTGAATCTTCGAGCATTCGCCGGCCGCCAGCTCCGCGTCGCGCAGGACGGTGTAGCCATCCTCGTAGCTCCGGCGGTCGGTCGCGGGCGCGCCCTCGCCGACGAACACAAAATCGAGCCGCAGGCTGGCCCGGATGGTGGCCGCGCTCCGGTCGCCCTTGAGGCGCGCGATGCTCTGGCGGAGCAGCTGGCAGTAGAGTTCGAAGCCTACGCCGGCGATATGACCGCTTTGCTCGGGACCAAGGAGGTTGCCGGCGCCGCGCAGCTCCAAATCGCGCATGGCGATTCGGAAACCGGCGCCGAGCTGGTTGTGGTGGCGGAGGGCGTTCAGGCGCTGCCGGGCGATCTCGAGCAGCCGCGTGTGGCGGTGCAGCAGGAGGTAGGCGTAGGCCTGGTGTTTGAAGCGGCCCACCCGCCCGCGGAGCTGGTAGAGCTGGGAAAGGCCGAAGCGGTCGGCGCCCTCGATCAGGATCGTGTTGCAGTTGGGGATATCGAGTCCGCTCTCGATGATCGTGGTGCAAACGAGCACCTGGTGGCGGCCGGCGACGAAATCGGTCATGATCCGCTCCAGCCCGTCCTCGTCCATCTGACCGTGACCCACGGCGATGCTCAGCTCGGGCAGAAGCTCGCGCAGCCGTTGGGCCACCCGCTCGATCGTCAGGACGCGGTTGTGCAGGTAGAACACCTGGCCCCCGCGCCGGATTTCGTGGCGAATCGCGTCGATCACGAGCTGTTCGTCGTAGGTCTTCACGATCGTTTGAATGGGGTGGCGGTCGGCGGGCGGCGTCTCGATGACGCTCAGGTCGCGCGCCCCGGTGAGGGCCAGGTAGAGCGTCCGCGGGATGGGCGTGGCGCTCATGGACAGCACGTCGACCTCGGCCCGCCACTGCTTGAACACCTCCTTGTGCTTCACGCCAAAACGCTGTTCCTCGTCGATGACCACGAGGCCGAGGTCCTTGAACGCGACGTCGCGCTGGATCAGGCGGTGGGTGCCGATGAGGATGTCGACCGTGCCTTTCGCGGTGGCGGCGAGGATCTGGCGCTGCTCCGCGCGCGAGCGGAAACGGCTGAGCATTCCGATGGCGACCGGGTAGCCGGCCATCCGCTCGCGGAAGGTGTTGAGGTGCTGCTGCGCGAGCACGGTGGTGGGCACGAGGACCGCCACCTGCCGGCCGTCCATCACGGCCTTGAAGGCAGCCCGGATGGCGACCTCGGTCTTGCCAAAACCCACGTCGCCGCAGATGAGCCGGTCCATCGGGCGGCTCTGCTCCATGTCGCCCTTGGTGTCGGTGATGGCGCGCAGCTGGTCGGGCGTCTCCGCAAAGGGAAACGCGCTCTCAAACTCGCGCTGCCAAGCCGTGTCGGGCGCGGAGGCGAGGCCGGGCTGCGCGGCCCGCCGGGCCTGGACCTCGAGCAGCTGGGCGGCGAGATCAAGCGTGGCGCGCTCGGCGGCGGCCCGGGTTTTTTCCCAACGGCCCGTCCCGATGCGGCCCAGCTGCGGCCGGGTCTTCGCCAGACCGACATAGCGCGAAACCAGGTGCGCCTCAGGGAGGGGCACGTGCAGCGTGACCTTGTCGTCGAATTCCAGGGAGATCACTTCGCGCACGCCGGCGGCGGTTTCGAGTTTGGCCAGGCCGCGGTACAGTGCGATGCCATGCTGGAGGTGCACGACGAAGTCGCCTTCGACCAGCTCGGAGAAATCGAGCAGCTGATCGATTTGGGATGGCGTGGCGACCACCCGGCGGTGAAGGGTGGGGCGCCGCTGCCGCTGGCGGCCTAGAATCTCCGTCTCGGTGACAAAAACCACGCCGATCGGTGCGGGGGTCGGAGCACGCTGGTGGGCGGGGGCTGGCTCCGCGGCGGCCGCGAGCACGTCGCGTTCGAAGGCTCCATCGCGGAAAGTGAGGCGGAAGCCCTCATTTGCCGTGCTGCGCAGAAAGCGCGGCTGGAGCTTTTTCCGCGCAGGATTGGCCCTAAGCAGCTCTCGAATGTGCGCCTCTTCGCCGGCTTTGGCGACCGCGAAGGCCACCACATAACCTTCCTGCTGCCACTGCGCCACCTGCTGGAGGAACCCGTGGCGGGCCTCCTCCTCGACCTGCAGACGTTCATGGGCGACGAGCGCGTCGTCGGGATAACGTCGGTGGTGGGAGAGGCTCTCGGTGTCCCAAGTCTGCTCGTGCCCGGCCCCATCGAAGAGGGCCGAGGCTTCGTCGAGATCGCTCACACCGATCGCGGCGGCACAGCGGGCAAGCAGGGGTTCGAGGGTTGACCGCGGCGCACCGGGCGCGGCCGGAACGCCAGCCGGCGGCTCACGGACCATGAGGCTGAACGCCTCTTCCAGCGCGGCCGGCTCGATGAAGACCACCCGGGTAAGCGGGTTGAGATAGTCGGCCAGACCGTTGGGGGCCGAGTCGAGCTGCAGGCGGGGCGACGCGGAAAGAGTGATCTGCGCGACCGGATCGCCGGATCGCTGGGTCACCGGATCGAGGGCGCGAAGGTCCTCAAGCTCGTCGCCGAAGAAATCCAGCCGGTAGGGCTGGGTGGCGGTCACTGGATAGACATCGATGATCCCGCCGCGCACCGCATATTGACCAGGGGCTTCGCAGACGGCTTCAGAGTCGTAATCAAAGGCCCGCAGCTGGGCGATGAGGTCTTGAAACGGCTGGCGCTGTCCGCGCGCGAGGGTGATTTCCCGGCCGACGAATTCATCGAGGGAGGGGACCGGCTGGAGGAGCGCTCCGGGCGTCGTGACCACGACAAGGGTGGAGGCCGTGGGTGCCTCGCTGGCGGCGGGGGATCGCGTCGCCCGCAGCTTTGAAAGCACGATCAGGCGGTCGCTGGATGCCGTGAAGGCCTCGCGCATGTCGCGGCTGTCGGCCAGTGACTCGGGAAGCACCCTGACCTCGAGCGGCCGGGGATCCCCGACCGCAGCGTGGAAGAACATCAGGTCCTCAGCCAGCTGTTCGACCATCCGGAGCTCCTCCATCACCACCAGCCAGACGGGGGCCGGCTCGTGCCGCAGGAGCGCAGCCAGCACAGCGGCGCGGGCGGGCGGACACACCCCGGTGTGTTTGTGGCGGGAAACCGCGGTGCTGGCGGCGGACATCAGGAGAATTATAAGAAGCCGGCAGACAGGCGACAGGCAAATCGGTCGCCTGCGTCCATCGGATCGGAATTCTACGCGGGGCGCAGGATGGCGAATCCTTTGAAGCGTGCCAGCGTCATTCCGCCGCCGGCCCGGTCTGGTCCGCCAACTTCACGAGCGCCGCGCGGGCCGCCGCTTCCTCGGCGAGCTTCTTGGAGCTGCCGCGGCCGGTACCGAGGAGCGTTTCGTAAAGGAAAACGTTGACCTCGTATTCGCGCTCATGCGGCGCCCCATCCGTTTGGGTCACCCTGTAAGAGAGGGCGCGGTTGCCATGCTGGGGCTGGAGCAGTTCCTGCAGGCGGCCCTTGGGATTGTCCTCCCCCAGAAGCGCGGCGAGGCGCTCGGGCAACGGGCCATACCAGCGAAGCACCACGCGGCTGGCGGTGGCGAAGTCGCTGTCCAGATAGAGGGCCCCGACGAGGGCCTCAAGAGCGTCTTCCATGATCGAGGCGCGCCGCCGCCCGCCGGTCTGTTCTTCGCTTTCGCTGAGCAGCAGCGCGGAATCGAGCCCGAGATCCCGGGCGATCCGGCTGAGAAACTTCCCGTTGGTGAGCGTCGCGCGGCGTTTGCTCAAGAGGCCTTCGCGTTCATCCGGATACAGCTGAAAAAGGGTTTCGGAGAGGATCAGCTGGAGCACGGAATCGCCGAGGAATTCCAGCCGCTGGTTGCCGGGACCGGCCTCGGGATGATCCGGCAGATAGGAAGCGTGGGTCAGCGCGGACTCCAGCAGCGCCTGATCGCGGAAGGCATAGCCCAGCTGCGTTTGCAGGCGCGTGAGAATGGATTGACGGGTGGCGGGCACAGGAAACGAATTGAACTGGAACCCAAAGCTCCAGGCGTTAACGAATGGCGCAATCTCAGATGACGTCAACGGCCGCATGCAGAGGCCAACGATGGGCTCCAACGGACTCATGCAGCAGGACTTTGGTCGCGTCCCCGGAGGACATGAACCGTTCGGTGAACGATGTAGGAAGCCCGCTTGCGGGCGATCTTCTCCATGCCATCCTCCTCCGCCGGGCCTTCCGCCGTCGCCAAGCCTATGGCGGACAGGACGGAGGACAGGTCGCGACCACCTGTCGGCCGTAGCTTCATGCGAAGGCCGAAGCGCGCTTCCTACCGATGCAAGATCCCGCTAGGATGACGCACTGGCGTAGCGTTTCAAACCGCGGTTGAAGACGAACACTGCCAGCCCAAACCACGCCAGGCTGGCCGCGCCGAGCCAGAGCGCATAGGCGGGCTGGAACCCGTGGATCAGCGCGCGGGCGGGGACGTTGCTCACCACCACCGCCGGCAGGGCGTAGACGAGCAGCACGCTGGCCACGCCCCGGAATGCCTCCCGGGGCAGGCGGGAGAAGTCGACCACCGTGAAATAGCTGCCTTCGATTCCCTCGGTCTTGATGATCCAGAAGGTGGTGGAGGCGGTGAGCAGGAACAGGCTGTAGTGAATGACGAGACCGCAGGCAATCAGACCGAGGTAGATCAGCACGCCGCCAACACCGGGATGCAGGCCAAGGCGATGGGCGGCGTAAATGATCACCGCGGCGGCCACGAAGGTGTTGGCCAAGCCGTCGGGATCGAGCTTGCGCGTCGAGACCATGAAGAGCGGGCTGCCCGGCTGCGCCAGATAGAAATCAAAATAACCGGTGCGGACGTTGCGGCCCATTTCGAACAGGTTGCTCCAGAAAAAACCCATCAGCAGGCGCTGGATCAGCATGGAGGTGCCCACCAGCAGCAGCATCTCGTACTTGCTCCAGCCCGCCACGTTGTCGGTGTGCCGGTAGATGACCTCAACCAGCAGCACGTTGACGCTCATCCACGCGAGCTCAACGGCCGACCAGAGAAAAAAGTCGAAGCGGAACATCATGGTCCGGACAAGCGAGTACCGGACACAGGCCAGCCAAATGCGGAGGTATTGGCGGAGCTTCATGGAATCCGGAGAGTGGATACTGGAGACTGGAAAGGACGCCAGCCTGCATGTTTCCCAGCGCGGCAAGGCGGCTGCAAAACTATTTTACAGGAGGTCACAGAGGAAGCGGAGCAAATGAGCCATGGACAAGAAGGCCCTCTCAGTTCCCTCCGTTTACTCCAGTAAAGAGTCATGGGTTTGAAATCGTCGCTAAAAACAAATTCCGTGCAGACAAGATCATCGGCTCAGCCGCCGACGGCGGTATGTTTGCGCAGGCCGGAGCGCCAGAGAAACTGGGCGAGAACGGCCAGCACCACGACCCACGCGGCCTGGAAGATGAAACCATGCGCGGCGGTGCTGAAATCGATGCGGCCGGTGAGGATGCCCGCCGGGAAATACATCATGTAATAGAAGGGCAGGAACTGCGCCGCGTGGAAGAGCGCCGGCGGCAGCAGATCGAGCGGGAAAATCTGGCCGCTGAGCAGGGTTTCGGCGGCGAAGGACAGGATCACAAAGCCCTGGATTTCCAGGAACCAAAACGCGAGCAGGCCGAAGCAGTAGGCGATGGTGAATTGGATCAGCGCGGCGAACACGAGCGCGGGCCCGAGCAGGAGCAGCCGCCAGGGCTCACCCGGGAAAGTCAGGTGCGACCGAAGCAGGGGATAGATGGCCAGCAGCGGCACGAAGACGAGCACACCGGAAACGGCGCGCGCGGCGAGGAACACAGTAAAGCGGTAGACATAGTAATTGATGGGCTTGAGGAGAAACTGGTTGATCAACCCGTTCCGGATTTCCTCGCCGATCTGGTAGTCTTCGTTGAAGGCGCCAATGATGAACTGCAGGGCGATCAGCGCGGTGAAGTAGGTGAAGGTCTGCCCGATCGAGTAGCCGCCGATCTGCGTGAGGCCGGCGTAGGCCGCGCCCCAGAGGATGAACACCACCGCCAGGCGGGCGAGGGAGAAGAAGCCGCGGATGAGAAAGTTCCACCGGTAGACCAGATTGCTCTGCAGGCCGACGAGGAAGACGTGGCGGTATTTGGTCAGGACGTTCATCGGCTTTGGGTCTGATATCCCGCAGGTTGCCTCGGCTTGGTCGGGAAGTGATGACGAACGAAGCGGAACATGAAGTGTCTTGGTCAAATGCCTCGGGGGTTGTCCCGATGATCCTTGCAGGATGGCGGTTTCCGGGGGCCGGTGCTGAACCGGCGGGAAACCGGCATTGCTGGGCTCCAGCTCAATCGTGTTTCAGTCCGAAGCGGGTGATGACCTCCTTGGCCAGGGCGCGGTAGGCCGCGGAACCGGGGCTGGTCGGGTCGTACTGGAAAATCGGCTTGCCGAAACTCGGGGCCTCGCTGAGGCGCACGGTGCGCGGAATGACGCTGTCGAAGATCTTGTCCGCAAGATGCTTTTTTACCTCGTCGACGACCTGACGCGAAAGGTTGGTGCGGGTATCGTACATGGTCATGACGATTCCGCCGATATCCAGGCTGCCGTTGATGCCCGCGCTCTTCAGGCGCTCGACAAGCTTGAGAATCTGGCCGAGGCCTTCCAGCGCCATGTACTCGCATTGCAGGGCGATGAGCAGGTGGTCGGCGGCGGCCAGGCTGTTCATCGAAAGCATGCCGAGCGCGGGCGGACAATCGATGATGATGACCCGGTAGCCGTTTGAGTCCCGCACCGGCTGCAGCGTCTGACGGAGGCGGAGCAGGTAATTCTCCTGTTGGGCGAGTTCCATCTCGATTGCGGCCAGATCCACCTCCGAAGGAATGAGCGCGAGGCATTCATAGGCGGTCGGCGTGACCATCTCCATCGCCGTGCCCGTGCCGTGCAGCGGTCCGTACAGGCTGCGGCCCTCCTGCTTCTCGATTCCGAGGGCGCTGGTGGCGTTGGCCTGCGGATCGAGATCGACCAGCAGCGTATGGATGCCTTTCTCCGCCAGGGCGGCGGCGAGATTGACGGCCGTGGTGGTTTTGCCGACGCCACCCTTCTGGTTGGCGATGGTGAAGACAGTGGTGGGCATGGAAGGAAGGTCCAATGACTAACGATCAACGATCCGGGGGCAAGCGCGACGGGAGGATTGCTCTCCGGGCACGAAGCCACACCCGCAAGTCGCTGGCGGTCATTCTTGTGGCGCCGGCCATTGCCATGGAGTTGTGGCTCGGCCCGATTCTCCCTGCAAAACGCGGAGGCGAATTCCTGCGTCCGACAGCGCGGCCTTCCGCCCGCCAGTGGGCGTCCGCCCTAACAGGCTGCTAATGTTGGCGGCCCCAGCCGGAGGGCGGCCGCCCGGTCTGGCGTCGAAACCAGCGCGCGAAGTAGCTCTGATCGGGCAATCCGATCACCGCGGCCACGTGGCCCACCTGCAGACCCTCGGAGAGAAGCGCCTTGGCTTTGGAAAGTCTACGCTGCGTTCGGAGTTGTCCCAACGTGAGGCCGGTTTCCTTTTTCACCAAACGATTCAGGTGATCGCGGTTGTAGCCGCTCCGCTTGACGACATCCAGCAGCGGAACCGTAGGGTCCAGGTTTGAAAGCAGCCGCCGGATCGGCAGACTCGTCTCCCGGCCCGACGACGGCGGCGTGTGCTCCAGCCAGCCCGCGGCCCGGAGCATCGTGATCAAAATTTGTAGAATCGCCGCGGCGCTCTCCCACCGCAGCACGCCCCGCGCACGTGACTGCAGCCGGAGCAGACTGGCCAGGTGCTGCCGCACCTGGGACAATTCCGATCGATTCACACTGCAGACCGCTTCCGGATGCACCCGCTCCCCCTTCAGGTGGAAATCGATCATCAAGCACAATGGCGCCCGGTTCGCCGCGCGCTGAAACGCATGTAACTTCCCCGGGGGCAGCAGCACGAGGGTTCCTGGTTCCACTTGAGCGGCGCCGTTCTGGAAGATCTGCTGGCCGCGACCGCTGATGTAGAGGATCATCTGGCTCCACCGATGGCGATGCGGCTCGATGGAGGCGTGTTCCGCCAAATGCCGGTGCAGCGCGAAGGTCAGGATGCGCAGACCGGACATGCGGATATTCGCCCGGTCAATGAGGAGGGAACGAAAGTGGCGCATGGGTCACCTCGAGCATGTCGACAATGTGCTAATTGACAGCGGGAAAATCCTCACAACTGGAGGCACTCTAGTGTAGATTAGACCGATGGCAACAGCACGCAAAACCGGGCCGGTGGTGTTGGTGACGGGTGCCGGGCGGGGGCTCGGCCGGGGGGCCGCATTGCAGTTGGCCGCGGCTGGTTGCTCGATCGCCGTCAATTACGTCAGGAATCGCGCCGCCGCGGAGGAAACCGTCGCGCTTTGCCGGCAGGCCGCCCTCTCCCGCCAGCAGCGATTTCATCCGGTCCAGGCGGACATCGGCGTAAAGGCTGATCGCGCGCGCCTCGTCGCAGAATCGCTTGCGCGATTCGGACGAATTGATGCGCTGGTCAACAATGCCGGTGTCGCCCCGAAGATCCGCGTCGACCTGACAGAGGCCACGGAAGAATCATTCGAGGAGCTGATCCGCATCAACCTGCAAGGGCCGCACTTTTTGACCCAGGCGGTTGTGCGCCACTGGCTCGCGGCGAAATCCCGGCCGGCCTTGCCCAGTGGCTTCATGGTCATCTTCGTCACTTCGATATCGGCCGACGCCGCTTCGCTCAACCGGGGCGACTATTGCATTTCCAAGGCCGGGCTCTCGATGGTGGCGAAGCTGTGGGCCTCGCGGCTGGCCCCGCACGGCATTCAAGTCTTCGAACTGCGCCCTGGGATCATGGCGACGGATATGACCGCAGCCGTCCGGAGTCGATACGAGAAGCTCATTGCGAAGGGCCTGGTGCCGCAAAACCGCTGGGGTACCGCCGAGGATGTCGGCCTGGCGGTGCGCTCGATCGTGACCGGGCACTTTCCCTTTTCAACCGGGGCGGTTATTCCGATCGATGGCGGCCTGCACTTGCCCCGTTTGTGACAATGGCCACCATGCTGCAACCTGATACTCTATCGCACTGATGATCCGGATCGATCCATCGCTGACTCCCGAGTCTCTTCGGCCGGACATCGATCACCTCTTCGAGGTTTCGGCGCGGAAGATCTTTGCGCTTCAAAAATGCTGGAACCCCCGTCAGGGTGCCCCCGTCTTCACCGTCGGCGGGCGGTATATTTCCCGCGGCTGGACTGAGTGGACCCAGGGCTTCCAGTTTGGCTCGGCAATTCTCCAGTTCGCGGCGACGAACGACCAGAAGGCCCTGGCAATCGGTCGCGAAGGCACCCTCGAACACATGGCCCGGCACGTCACCCACGTCGGCGTCCACGACCACGGCTTCAATATCGTCTCGACCTACGGCAACCTCTATCAGCTCGCGAAAGCCGGCCGGTTTCCGGCTGATCGCGGCGAGATTCTCTTCTATGAGTTGGCGCTCAAGGTCTCGGGGGCCGTCCAGGCGGCGCGCTGGACCCAGCTTCCCGACGGTCTCGGCTATATCTATTCTTTCAACGGACCGCATTCCCTATTCGCCGACACCATCCGCTCCCTTCGCTCGCTGGCGTTGGCGCACCAACTCGGTCACGTTCTCTACGGCGAAAGCGACGAAAAAATCTCCCTGCTCGGGCGCCTGCTGCAGCACGCCGAGACCACCGCGCGATTCAACGTCTACTTTGGTTGTGCGCGCGATCTCTACGATGTCCGGGGTCGCGTCGCCCACGAGACGATTTTCAATCTGAACGATGGGTCCTACCGCTGTCCGAATTCCCAGCAGGGCTACTCTCCGTTTACCACCTGGATGCGCGGCCTGGCCTGGATCCTTTGTGGGTACGCCGAGCAGATCGAATTTCTCGACACGCTGTCGGCGAACGAGCTCAAACCCTACGGGGGCCAGGCCAGGATCCTCGCGCGATTCCTGGAGGTCGCCCGGGCCACCGCCGATTTCTATCTTGCGCACTGTCCAACCGATGGCGTGCCCTACTGGGACAGCGGCGCCCCCGGTCTGGTCGCCCTTGGCCAGTACCTTGACCGTCCGGCCGATCCTTTCAATCAACACGAGCCCGTCGACAGCTCGGCGGCGGCCATCGCGGCCCAAGGCCTCATCCGCCTCGGCCGCTTCCTCAAGGGCAAGGGACTCCGGAGCGAAGGGCGCCGGTATTTCGGGGCCGGTCTGACAGTCGCGCGGACGATCTTCCGCGAGCCCTATCTTTCGACCTCGCCGCGCCACCAAGGGCTTTTGCTGCATGCAGTCTATCACCGTCCCAACAGGTGGGACCACGTGCCGAAGGGGCGGAAGATTCCCTGTGGAGAAGCCTGCATTTGGGGCGACTATCATGTCCGCGAACTGGGACTGATTCTGCGGCAATTGGCAGACCACCAGCCTAGCTACTCCTTTTTTGGCTGCTGAAACGGTCATGCACATGATCCCTCCGCCACCTGATTCAGTCCGGCTCTGCATTCACACGATCACCACGAAGCCGTGGGCCATCGAGGAGGCGGTGGAGCGTTATGCCGCTGCAGGCGTCAAGGGCATCACCGTCTGGCGCGAGGCGCTGGCCGGACGCGATCCCGCGGCGATCGGCACGTGCATCCGCGACCACGGTCTCACGGTGGTCTCGGTCTGCCGTGGCGGGTTCTTCCCGGCCGACACCGGCGAACGCCGGCTCAAGGCGATCGACGAAAACCGGCGCTGCATCGATCAGGCGGCGGCGCTCGGGGCCCCGCTGATCGTTTTGGTCTGCGGCGCGCTCGCTGGCCAGGCGCTGGCCGAATCGCGCAAGCAGATTGCCGACGGAATCGCGGCGGTCCTTCCGCATGCCGCCGCCGCCCGGGTCAGGCTGGCGATCGAGCCCCTCCACCCAATGTATGCCGACGAACGGTCGGCGGTGAATACCGTCAGCCAGGCCCGGGTCATCTGCAACGGGCTCAAATCTCCGTGGCTGGGGATCGCGGTCGATGTCTACCACACTTGGTGGGACGACCATCTGGAGGAGGAGATTCGCGCCAGCGGCCAGGAGGGCACGCTGTTCGCTTTTCACTTATGCGATTGGCGAACGCCCACGGTGGATATTCTCGAGGACCGCGGTCTGATGGGCGAGGGCTGCATCCCAATCCGCCAGATTCGCGGCTGGATGGAGCAGGCGGGCTTCAAGGGATTCAATGAAGTCGAGATCTTCTCACGCCGTCGTTGGGCCACCGATCAGACGCAGTATCTCGAAGACATCAAGACGGCCTATTTCGCCGACGTATAAGGCGCATCGGCGGAAACAGCGCTTTAGGGACCTTTTATCCTATTTATGAGCGAGCATCTGATCGGCGTGATTATGAACGGGGTCACCGGCCGGATGGGAACCAACCAGCATCTGGTTCGCTCCATCCTCGCGATCCGCGAGCAGGGCGGCGTCCGCCTTGGCAATGGCGACGTGGTCATCCCGGATCCGATTCTCGTGGGCCGCAACCTCGACAAACTCTCAGCCCTGGCCGCAGCCCATCACGTCGCCCGCTTCACCACCGATCTCGACGCGGCGCTGCGGGATCCGTTCAATCGGATCTATTTCGATTCCCAGGCGACGGACTGCCGCGCGCCGAGCGTGCGCAAGGCCATTGCCGCGGGAAAGGCCATCTACTGTGAGAAGCCAATCGCCGTCGATACCGGGACGGCCGTCGCCCTCTATGCGGAGTGCGAAGCAGCGGGGCTCAAGAATGGCGTGGTGCAGGACAAACTGTGGCTTCCCGGACTGCGAAAGCTGAAGGGGCTCGTCGACGCCGGTTTTTTCGGCCGCATTCTGTCGGTGCGGGGAGAGTTCGGCTATTGGGTCTTCGACGGCGTCTCCCAACCGGCCCAACGCCCGTCTTGGAACTACCGCAAAGCGGACGGCGGGGGCATGGCCATCGATATGCTCTGCCATTGGCGCTATGTCATCGACAATCTATTCGGCAACGTGACGGCCGTTTCCTGCCTCTGCCCCACGCATATTTCCGAACGCAGGGATGAGCAGGGTCGTATGTACCCGTGCACGGCGGACGACGCTGCTTACGCTACCTTCGAGACCGATCGTGGGATCATCCTGCATTTCAATAGTTCGTGGTGTGTGCGCGTGCGCCGCGACGACCTGCTCACCTTGCAGGTCGATGGGACCAAGGGCTCGGCCGTCGCAGGCTTGCGAGATTGCTGGACTCAACGCGCAGAGGACACACCGTGGGCGGTCTGGAATCCCGATGTCCCGCAGCCGCTCAATTTCTTCGAGGGTTGGCAAAAAATGCCGGACACCGCAACCTACGACAACGCCTTCAAGGTGCAATGGGAGCTCTTCCTCAAGCATGTTGTGAATGATGAACCCTTCACGTGGACCCTCCTGGAAGGGGCCAAGGGGGTTCAATTGGCCGAGAAGGGCCTGGAGTCGTCGAGGAAGCGGGCGTGGCTGCGGATCGAACCATTGCTGTCGGCGAGCGGATGGAATGAAGCGCGACGCGAGCTGAAAGCAAACCCGCGCTGACCGACCAACGCCGGCTACCCTTTTTTCGACGCAAAGCAGATCGGACCGGTCCGGCGAAGACGGAGCGCTTCCATCAGCGCGACCTGCTGGCGGCATTCCTGAAGGCGTGGGGCGAAACCGTTGCCGGCACACACGGCGTCCAAGAATGACTCCGTTTCGCGCACGATCCCGAATCGCTCCCCGACATCGGCAGCGCCGTCCGAGTACGAGGCGACAAGTTCATTGCCTCGCCAGTGTTCGAGGGAACCGGCCTCGTCGGACAATGGAGAGGCCGGGATCTTAACGGCCAAGAACTGGCCGACCGTGTGGATCTTGACGGACTCTGCGTTGCGGCCGGTCACCGGTTGAATGTTGATCAACACTTGGGATCCCGAAGCGCAGTCCGCTTCAACTGCAATGTTCACCGCATCCCGATCGCCCTGACTCTGCGGCTGGAAATGAAGCTCGGCGGCGAGGAACGGGCTGCGCGACAGAAAGAGCGCCGCATCCAGGGCGTGGATCGCAGTCGTCGAGAAATCAGGGTCCCAACGGTTGAACCGGGTCATCTCGTAGTCGATACGGCTCACGGACTCGGGCGGGAAATGTGCGTCGAGAATTTCCCGGGCCTTAAGCATGACCGGCATATATCGGCGGTTAAAGGCGACCTGGGCCGGCGCTCCGCCGGTTTCGGCCGCGGCGATCAATCGGTCGAGCTCCGCCAGGGTCATTCCGGGAGGTTTTTCCAGTAACAATGGGAAGCCGTGTTCCAGGACAAGGCTGGCAACCCGGCAGGTAGTCGCAGGCGGAACCGCCAGCACGACGGCATCCGGGTCCTCGGCGGCGAGCATCGTGAGAACATCGGAATAGTGGCCGGCGAAGCCGAATGATTTTCCATAGGCTTGCGCCCGGATCGGATCGGTGTCGCAGCACGCGGCGAGTTCGACCTCCGGGTGGAGGGCAACACACTTTCGCTGCGACGGGCCATGGCATAAACGGGCGAATTCGCCGCACCCGATCATACAGATTCGCAGGTTCATGGTCTTGGTCGCGGCGGGAGGGGCGGGTGAAGGTTCGCTTACTTCAGCTGGACGCGATATTCCGCCACAGAGGTCGCAGAATCCGGCCAGATTGTGAGCGGAGTGATCCATACCGTATCGGACAAATGGTGGCCGGCGGCTTCGACCTCGGCGGAAATGTCCGCAAGGTGGGCGAGGGCATTCTCCATCTTGCCGCGGAAATAGAATCTCACATATCCGGCCGACGGCAGGATCGTAGCCGAGGGATCTGGACCCGCATTCCGCTGCAGCGTCTTCGGGGTCGCCATCCACAAACTCGCGGACTTCGTTTTCAGATCCCGCCTTTGAATGATCGGTGAGTCGGCCAGCTCGCCGCGGTCGTGAGCTCGTTTGAAGAGTGACAGCCAGCCCTGCCGGAGGGCGTCGCGATTCGCCAGCTCCAGCGAATCGGTCTTCCAGAAGCTTCCGGCGGCCAGCGTGATCTTTTCCCAGCGCGAGAATCCGGCGTCGTTCAGTCCCAGCCCATCCAGCGGATCCGCGGGTACCGGGTCATGGCTTCGGGTCTGGCGCAAATACCAGTCCACCACCTGACCCTCGTCGAGATCTTCAGGCATGTTGTGCTCGACCCCTTTGAGGACTGAATAGCGGACGCTCGCGCCGCAATCCTGCAGAGCGACCACCATCTGGTCGGAACAACCTCTGGGCACCGCCTCGTCGTCGGCGCCGTGAATCACCCAGGCCGGCACGTGCTTCAGTCGCGATGCCCGAAGCGGTTCACCAATTCCGGCCCGCGGGGAAATCGCGGCGATTCGTTCCGGATTATGCAGGGCCCACTCCCAGGTTGCCATTCCGCCCAGGCTGTGCCCCTCGACGTAAACGCGGTCTTCGTCAACCGGCAGCGTCTTGATCAGGCGGTCCAGGTAGGCGTTCAGAAAATCTATCTTCCACGGGCCGCCCTCATCAATCGGAGTCACCTCGATCGTCCGGCCGGCGGAGGCTGGTTTGCCGGGCTTCCGGACAAACGAAATCTTGTGGCCGAGCCAGCCCGACCCGTGTAGGCCGACGATCAGCGGGAACCGGCGTCCGGTTTCAGTAAATCCGGCCGGAAGGATGATCCAATAATTGGTTTTCATCCGTTCACCGCCGGGCAATTGCGCCTCAAAGACCAACGGCAGCAACGCCCCGGGATTTTCCGCGAAATAATTGCGGCCGTGTTCGAGCGCCTCGGCGAGCTCTGTGGCGTATTGCTCCGGGGGCATCATCCAGTCGTCGACTGGGTGTTGAGGATTGCCTCCCCATTCTTCGTACCAGGGTAACGCCGCGTGGTACAGCGGCTGGTAGGCCGCGCCGAACGATCCCTCTATCTTGACCAAGGCGCGCAGCCGCCCGACCAGTTGGTCGTGCTGCACCTGCCAGTCCGTGCTGGCTGCAAGGCCTGCGGCGACAACCTGGCAGAATAAGGCGGCGAGAAGGAGCATTCTCGCGACCGCGAATGGCCTGGGCGATCTGGAGTTCATCTTCGAGGGTAGTACTTAGCGGACTCGGGTTAAACTCAAGTGGGGTGAAACGGCTTGGGCCCGGGCTCCAATGGTCAGTTGAGCTTGACCTGCACGTCGAAACCGACCTCGAACAGCCGGCGCCAGGGGAGGTGGATGTGGCTCACGCAGACGTCGCTGACCAGGCCCGAGCGAACAAACAGATCCCGCAGGTCGGCGGCGGCGCGGCTCAAACGGGCCCGCACGCGGTCTTCGATGACGGCGACAGTTTCGTCCGGGAGGCGATCCATCGTTGGAGCGATGCCCAGGGCCGGCAGATCCTCGACCATGCAACGGGTGCGTTCGCGGGCCTGATAGAGATCGTCGTCGAGAAAACGAAGGAACAGGAACTCAAGGTGCGCCGCCAGCTGGTCGGGCGTGACCACTGTGCGCAGCGCGAGCACGCGAATAACCGCTTGGGCCAGCACGGTGCCCAGGGTGTTGCCGGCGGTGTTCCAGCCGCCGTAACCCGCCAACGCCGTCACTTGCGGATCCTGGCGAAGGAGGTCACCCAGGATCAGATCGGAAGCATTGACGAAAGCCACGTCGGCCAGCGCCACCGGGCGCCCGGAGGCGAGCGACCGGCGCAACGCGCGAACAAACTCCTCGGGGCTGCGATGGGGTGATTGCATCTCGCGGCGGGTGGCGCGGAAACCCTCGGAGCTGGTAAAGGCGTCAAACCACGCACGGAACTCGGTCGGCAATTGCGAGCGGACGGATGGGAGGTCCTGCTGGATCAGCCACTGGCTGTCCCCATTGCCCTGTTGTTTGGCCGGCGCGTTCACAAACAGAGTCAAGTCGGCCGCCTGCGGGGAATCCGCAACGGTCCCGCCCAGCGGGGCGAGGTGCGCCCTAAGGAGCTCGTGGATGGGGCGGTCTTCGTACGCCGTGATCACCGAAGGGGCCGTCACCCCCGAATAGCGCGGCCAGACGCTGGGGGCAAAACCGGCCCGCCGGCAGGCATAGCCCGCCATGAGCAGGCAGCCAATCTCATCGGCGCCGGGATAGGTTATGGCGCGCCCCGTCAAGCCACGCGCGCGGATGAACGCCTGCAGACTGCGCGCCTCGGCAATGTTCCAGCCATAATCCGCGGTATCATCCTGCGGGAGGAGTAGGTAATCGAAAACACCTTCGGCCAGCCACTCCACCATCGCGCGATTCACCGCATGATTGCGAGCCCGGCCGTGGCGATAGTCGTAATAGACTTCAGTGGGGATCTGTGCCCGCGTCCTTTCCTGCTCGACGATTTCATCCGGCGAGGCGTCGCCCACCTCGGCCTTATGCTCGAGATAGGAGAGCCGGAACATCCGGCTGCCACACGTGGCCCAATAAGGTTTCTCCTCCTCGCTCGAATTGGCCCGCGAGATGCGGAGAATCACGCTCGAGGCAAGAATGAGCTGCTGCGGGCGGGCGGCCTTCAGGCCACGCAGAATGCCCAGCCGGTCGAGCACAGCCTCGGTCGGCTCGGCGGAAGTGCGCGAGGGGATGAGGCCGCCGTAGGCCAGGGTGTCGAGCGACAAGATGATCCCGTCCGCCTGGGGAGCCGTCCGGACCAGCCAGTCAACCAGGTCGGTGTGCCGGCTGGCGCGCCACGGATTGCCGAGCCATTCGCGCGGAGGTTGAAGGAGCTCCCAGCCGGCGGCGCGCGCGAGATAGCGGGGATAGTCGTAGTTGACCGGACGATCATCCATTGGCAGGACGGCGAGGCGTGTCATGAGCGATTCTCCTTGGCTAGCTGGAAACCATGGGGCGTCTTGCGATGGGCGGCCCGCTCAGCCTCCGGGCGCACTCAAGTAAGGGTGAGAGCTTTGCTCGGTCGCAATCGCGGCGCCAAGCTTCTCGAACTCCCGCATGCACAGGTAGAGCCCCCGGGGCACGTGGAAGCACCCTTTCCACTTTCCACCCTTCAACGGCAGGAGCACCTCGCCCCGGCGGTTCAGATAACCATACCATTCGCCGAATGAGGGATCAGGGAAGTGCTTCCAGGTATAGGCGTGGATCTTTTCAAACCAGTCCCAACACGCCGGCTGCCCGGTAAGTCGGTAACCCTTGAGCAGGGCAACCAGGGTCTCGATGTGCACCCACCATAATTTCTGATCCCACTCGAGCTGTTGGGGAGGATGTCCCTTTGCATCCAGAAAGTAGAAGATGCCGCCATGTTCTTTGTCCCACCCGAATTCGAGCGTCTTCAGCGCGACCGAGGTCGCCTTTTGCATGAGCAGCCGGTCGTTCCGGCGTTCGGCGATATCCATCAGAAACCACATGGCTTCGATGCCATGGCCGGGATTGATCACGCGTCCTTCAAAGCAGTCCAGCTTGGTTCCGTCGGGGCCCACCTGTTCGCGCAGCAGCTGAGTTCCCTCATCGAGGAAGAGCGAGAACACCTCTCGCAGGCAGGTATCGATCGCTTCATCAAAGGTGCCGCGGTCAAGCAGCCACTCCAGTTCCAGGGTCAGGTTCGCCAAAATCATCGGCAGCGCCAGGGAGATCATCGGCCGGGTGCCGGGAACGGCCTTGCTATATTTCCCCTTCGGATTGTCCTTGCGACGGAGAATGTTCCGATAGGTGCGTTCGGCGATCTGTTTCGCCGCTTCGTCATTCGCCGCCAACGCGCATTGGCTGAAGGCCATGGCGGCGAAACAGTCGGAGAAAATGTTATAAGGCTGCACCAAGGGGCGGCCGTCCCGCGCCAGGCTGAAATACCAATTACCCTCGCCGTCCCGACCATGGCGCTGAAGAAACTCAGCGCCATGGCGCGCCAGCTGAAGCCATGACGCCCGGTGTTCCAGCCGGCTGTACAGCATCGAAAACGTCCAGACCTGCCGCGCCTGGAGCCAGAGAAACTTGTCGGTGTCAAAAACCGAGCCGTCGCGCCCGAGGCAGGTGAAAAAGCCGCCTTGTTCCCGATCGACCGAATGCGCCTCCCAGAAAGGCAGGACATCATTGAGCAACGCATTGCGATATTGCTGCTCCAAACCGGAAAAACGCGTGGTCATGGAAACGCCCAAATAGAACAATGCCAGTATTACATCGGCGTGGTGTCCGCATGCAACTGTCCATCAGCTCAGATGTCGATTATGTGCTGAGCGGCGGCGAGAAAGTCCTCACGCTTGCAGAACCATTGTGTATAAGGTACACCTTCGGTGGCCCCAAAGTATTGTGACCGGTAGCTTCGCTGCCTTTGCCACGGATCAGCGAAGAAGTCGATTTCTGAGCTGCATTTACTCCTCATGTCACACCATTCTATCGTCAAACACCCGACCGCATTGTGGCTGCCAGCTTGCCGTCGCACGGGTCAAATTCTCCCGGTAATCGCAGGACTCGCTGGTTTTCTCAGCGCAAGTTTGCCGGGCAGGTCGCAGGAAATCCTGGTCAATGTCATTCCCCGCCGTTCCGAAGTGGCTCCGGGAGCGACCAGAATGATGGCCGCAACCGTCGTTGGGTCTGCCAACACCGCCGTGAACTGGTCCGTCCTGGAGCCCGAAGGAGGAACGATCAACCCGACGGGCCTGTACCAGGCTCCCACGGCAGCCGGAACCTTCCATGTGATTGCGCGGGCCATGGTCGATCCGGCGGTGAACGCCTCCGCCGAGGTCGTCGTGGCCCGCTCCAGCGGCGGTGGCGGACCGAACTGCGCACTCTACGAGCTTCCGGCCTCGAGGGTGACCAAATGGAATCCGGGTGTTCCCGGCGGGATTCCGAGGTACGTCAATGCGTCTGCGACCATCGAAGCCTCCACCTTCGGCAACGGATCGGGCGACGCGCGCATTGCCATCCAGAGCGCACTCAACGCGGCCGGGGACGCCGCCCGGGACGGCGTGGGCCGGGTGGTTGCTCTCTCGGCCGGCACCTTTCAAATCTCGGGCGAACTGTATATGCCGAGCCGCGTCGTATTGCGGGGAGTGGGTCCGGACTCCACGCGCCTGGTCGCCAGTGGCAACAACCATCCGCTCATCGTGATCGGGGCTTCCCTATGGCCCCATCCAGGGGAGGGCGGCACGAACGTGCCGCGGATTGGAGGGATGGCCAACGAAACGAGGTTCTTCCCGCACCCGGGCGGCAGCACGAACCTATCCACGACCGGAACCAAGGGCGCCTCCTCAGTCCAGGTCGCGAACCCTGCCGGTTTCTCGGCCGGGCAGCTCGTCTACATTGACGAGACGACCGACAACCTGCGTTCGCAGTGGAACCCGCAAAAGCATCCGCCCGGCGCGGGGCGCAACTGGTACTGCCGGGAGGACCGGCCGATCGCGCAAATCCTCGAGATCACCGCGGTCAACGGGAATACCGTCACCTTTCGGACTCCGCTGCACATTGATTTTCGCACCACCCAGGCGGCCCAACTCAGCCAGTTCGACTTGCCGCCCGTTTGGTATGCTGGCGTTGAGGAACTGCGAGTCTCCAGCGGGCGCAATGGAAACATCCAGCTTGACCTCGCGGCCTGCTGCTGGGTTCGGCATGTGGAGAGCGACGATTCCTTTGGTTCCTGCATCTCCTTCCGCCAGACTTACCGCTGCGAGGTCCGCGACAGCTATCTGCACGACTCGTATTACTATAACAATGGCGGCGCCGGTTACGGCCTCGATCTGACCTTCGGATCCTCGGACAATCTGATCGAGAACAACATCTCGATTCGCTTCAACAAGGTCATCAACGGCCGGGCGAGCGGCGGTGGCAACGTAATCGCCTACAATTACACGGACGACGGCGCGATGAACTCGGAACCGAACTGGATCGAGACCGGCCTGCAGGCGTCGCACTATCCGACCCCGCATTTCGAGCTCTTCGAGGGCAACTTTACCTTCAATATGGACGGGGACTTCACCGAAGGGAATGCCATCGACATCACCTTTTTCCGGAACCAGTCATCCGGCCTGCGCCGGAACACGCCGAGGTTTCTCAGCGACACCCGGAGCCGGCGGATCGCCGCCGCGATGAAAGGTCATTATTGGTATAATTTCGTGGGCAACGTCCTCGGCTTTGAGGGGATGCAGCCCACCCCCCCGAACGGCTGGGTCTACGAGGGTTCGCCACCCTGGCCGGACACACCCATCACCGTCTGGCGTATCGGGTATTGGAACCAGGATTGGAAGACCCAGGATGCCACCGTCGGGGCGACGATGATTCGCGATGGCAACTATGACTACGTGACCTCGTCGGTCCACTGGCACCAAACGCCGGGATTCACGGGCGCGCTCCTGGACTCGCTGTACCTGTCGGCCAAGCCGGCGTTTTTTGGCGACAACCCGTGGCCTTGGGTTGACCCGCTTGGTCCGGTCAAAATCCACACCCTGCCAGCCAAGGCGCGTTACGATGCGGGCAAACCGAACGGCTGATTTGCGTCCGAAAATTGGGAATGCCGGCGGCAGGCATTTCAAATAAGCGATGTCGATAATGTGCTGAGCGGCGGCGAGAAAATCCTCACGCTTGCGGATGATCCAATATAAGCTACCCATTAGGCGTCATCGCTGCCCTCCTGGCGGTCGGCGCAATTTGCTTTTCATGAAGACCCCCATGCTCTGTGCCGCGATGATCTGGGCGATTACCCCGATGACCGGATCAAGTCAGACTGATGCAGAACGCTGGCTCGCCAAGGCGGAGATCGCGCCGCCGTTTGCGGTGCCCGCCTCCCGGGAGCGGTGGAAATTCAGGCGCAAGGAAGTGCGGGCCGAACTCTGGCGATTGCTCGGCAAACTGCCGCCGCGGCCGGCCGCGCCCAACGTGGAGACGCTGTCGCGGGAAGACCGGGGTGAGTATGTCGTGGAGAAATTTCAGTTCGACAACGGGGCCGGGGCCACCGTGCCGGGATACCTACTGCTGCCGAAGAACGCTTCGGGCAAATCCCCCGCCATCCTCTATTGCCACTGGCACGGTGGCGAATACGACATCGGTAAGGAGGAACTATTCCAGGCCCGGCATACGCCGGAGGCGCCTGGCCCGGCGTTCGCGAAGCGCGGCTATGTGGTTCTGGTCATCGATGCGTACTGTTTCGGCGAACGCAACGGCCGGGGCCCCGGCGGGCGGACCGAAAAGGATTATGTCGGCGAGGAAACCACCGCCAAGTTCGATCTCTGGGTGGGGCGCACGTTCTGGGGCATGCTCCTGCGCGACGACCTGATGGCGCTGGATTACCTGGCTTCGCGTCCGGAAGTGGATTCGGCGAGGATCGCCGTGACCGGAATGAGCATGGGCGCGACCCGCTCGTGGTGGTTGATGGCGTTGGATGAGCGGATCAAGACCGGCGTCGCGATCGCCTGCCTGACCCGTTATCAGAACATGATCCAGCACCAGGCGATCCATGAGCACGACATCGGCTACTTCGTGCCCAATATGCTGAGCCACTTCGATACCGAGGCCGTGGTGGCGCTGATCGCGCCGCGTCCGGCGTTATTCCAGAACGGCGACCAGGACAATGGCTCGCCGGTGGATGGCATTCGCGCGATCGACGCAGCCGTGCGTCCAGCCTATCAATTGTACGGCAAGGAGGACGACTATCAGAGTCTGATCTACGCCGGCCAGGGCCATGTTTATACGCCGGCCATGTGGGAAAAGACCCTGGCGTGGATGGATGAACATCTGCGCCCCCGTTGATCGACCGGCAGGGTTTTTCCACCGGCTCATTTCTGGCGTCACCGGCAGGCGAAATTCTTCGGCAAAATCCGCTCACCACGCTCCGTGAACCTCACAATTTGGACCGGTGACGCGGTATTCGCAGCCCTCGTGCTCGAGGATAAAACCACGATCTTTGCAGTCATCGCCGGTTACCTCTTGACCCTGATAATGGTGGGGGTGGTGTTTCGGCGGTTCAGCAAGGATACGAGCGACTACTTTCGCGCGGGCGGCAAAGCCACCTGGTGGCTCATGGGTGGCAGTGTATTCATGCAAGCTTTCAGCGCCTGGACCTTCACTGGGGCGGCGGGCGCGGCCTTTCAGGTGGGCTGGAGCCTGCCAGTGATGTTCATCTCGAACGCCACCGCCTTCCTGATCATCGCCGTGGTCACCGGTGCGTGGTTTCGGCAATTGCGATGCGTGACCGCCGCCGATCTTGTCCGCCTGCGGTTTGGCGCCGGGATGGAGCAATTCGTTGCCTACCTGGGCATGCTGACGGGGCCCATTTATGGTGGCATCCAACTTTATGGGCTCGCGATCTTCACGTCGATTCTCCTCGGGACCAATATATATTACACGATCATCCTATTGGGCTTCGTGGTGCTTTTTTATGCGGGAATCAGCGGCGCCTGGGCGGTGATGGCGGCCGACTTTATCAAGGCAGTGGTGTTGATCCCGATCACCATCCTGCTAGCCGTCATCTGCCTGCAGAAGATCGGCGGAATTGGCGGAATGTTTGCCGCGATCAACCATGCCGGCCTTTCCGCCGCTTACGCGCCGGTCAAATCACCCGAAGTGCTCGCCAACATCAAGGGGATCAATCCGGGCTGGTTTACATGGACTTTTTTCCTGGCGTGGTATGCCAACAATATACTGCTCGCCAATTCCCTCAACAATGGCGGGCGGTACCTCAGCGCGAAAGACGGCCGTGAGGCCCGCCGGGCCGCCCTGTTCGCGGCCAGCCTCTTCCTCCTGGGGTTGCTGATCTGGTTCATCCCCCCGATCACTGCGCGTCTCCTCCTCGCCGACCAGGTCACCGCCATGCCATTGCCAAAGCCGGTGGAGGGGGCCTACGCGGCTGCGGCCATCCACTTCCTCCCGGCCGGCCTGGTTGGCCTGGTATTGGTGGGGATGTGCGCCGCCACCATGAGCGCGCTCGACGTGGGCCTCAACTCACTGGCCGGAAACATCACGCAGAACATCTACCCGGCGGCCTGCCGTGCCCTCAGCGTCACGCCATGGGAGGGACGCGCCCGGCTCATTTTCGCAAAACTGGTCAGCGTGTGTTGCGCGATGGCCGTGATCAGTTGCGGGTTGACCATGGCCCATTTTGGCCGGGGAGGCATCTTCAATATCCTGATCGATGTGATGGCGACCATCGCTGCGCCGATTGCGGTGCCCTTGGTGCTGGGACTCTTCGTGCGCCGGGTGCCCACGTCCGCCCCCTTTGCCTCCATTGGTGCAGGTTTCTGCGTCTCGCTGTCAATTTACCTCGCGCCGCTGTTGTTGGATACGAAGCCGTGGCTTTTTCAAAGCCAGGTGGGCACGGTGATCGTTGTGTGCCTGGCGACCTTCCTCTTGGTGCGGGCGCTGCAACCGGCCGATGATGCGGCGCTCGCCCGCGAACAGGAATTCTTCTCCCGCCGCAACCGGCCGGTCGATTTCGCCGCGGAAATTGGCGTCGGGAACGACGGTCGACAACTGCGCATCGTCGGCTCATTCGGCACGGTACTTGGCCTGGCGGTCTTGCTTTTGCTGTTTCCCGCCAGCAGCGCGGGCCACGCCGGAAAGATTTCCATGGTGGCGCTTTCGACCGTCGCGTTAGGTGGTCTCATGATCTGGCTCGGCCGCCGCGTGGATCGCCAGGGAGTCCAGGCAGGATAGCCCGATGGTCAGAATCAGGGCCGAAACAGTTTGCCTCTAGGGAGAATTGACGCGATGAACTCAGCCTGTCGATTGGCAGTACCCCGGCGGCCTTCGGACAGAAGATGATTGGGCAACAGCGCCAGCCACTGGCCTGCGGCCAACCGATCTGGGACGGCCGAATGTGCTTACGCTAGATCCATGGGCAGAAAGCGGTGCCATTGCCGGGAGGAATGGTAGGCGGTTGTTTGCGCCCTTTCCGGGCGCGAGATCATCGGTCGCCGGCCTGGCCCAAGGAGCGTCATGACGACTCCCCTCCGCTGCCTGATCGTCGAGGACTCGGAAGACGACGCGCGGCTGATGGTGCGCCAGCTGAGCAAAGGCGGCTACGACGTGATGTGGGAGCGCGTCGAGACGGCCGAGGCGATGCGCGCCGCGTTCAACCGACAGCGGTGGGACGTTGTGCTGGCCGATTACAAGCTGCCCCACTTCAGCGGGCCGGCCGCGCTGGAGTTGCTCAAGGCGAGCGGCCAGGACCTGCCTTTCCTCATTGTTTCCGGCACGATCGGCGAGGAACAGGCCGTGGCGGCCATGAAGGCCGGCGCCCACGATTACGTCATGAAAGACCGGCCGGGACGCCTGGTTCCCGCCGTGGAGCGGGAGTTGCGCGAGGCAGCCGGAAGGCGCGAGCGCAGGCGGGACGAAGAGGCGTGGCGGACCCTCTCCGCTCGCCAAGAAGCCATCCTGGCCGCCGTACCGGACGTGATCATGGAGGTAGACAAACACCAGGTCTACACTTGGGCGAATCAGGCCGGCCTGGCCTTCTTCGGCGACGATGTGATTGGCAAGGAAGCCGCCTTCTATTTCGAAGGCGAGCAGTCCACCTACCAATCGGTTCAGCCACTTTTCAGCGGCCACCAAGACCTGATCTATGTCGAGAGCTGGCAGCGGCGCAAGGATGGGGAAAGACGCCTGCTCGCGTGGTGGTGCCGGGTGCTCAAGGATGAAAGCGGACACGTCACCGGTGCCCTCTCCTCGGGGCGTGACATCACCGAGGAGACGCGAACCGAGGCGGCGTTACGGGAGTCGGAGGCCAGATACCGCGCGCTGTTTAGCGAAGGTGCCGATGGCATCCTGATTGCCGACATTGAGACAAAGACGTTCAAATTCGCGAATCCGGCCCTGTGTAGAATGCTCGGATATACCGAGGATGAATTGCGAACCATGGGCGTGACGGACATTCACCCGAAGGATGCGCTGCAAAGCGTCGTGGCGGAGTTCGAGGCCCAAGTCCGCGGAGAAAGGACTCTTGCGGCGGACATTCCGTGCCTCAGGAAGGACGGTTCCGTTGTCCATGTGGACGTCAGCGCGTTCAAAATCACGATTGATGGCAGGCTATGCAACGTGGGCATCTTCCGCGACATTACCGAACGCAAGCAAGCCGAGGAAGCCGCCCGTGCAAGCCAGTCGCTGCTGCGGGCGACCCTCGAGTCCACCGCTGACGGGATATTAGTGGTGGGCGCGGATGGGAAGGTGCTGGATTGGAACGAGCAATTTCAAAAGATGTGGCGGTTGCCTCAATCCGTCGTGGACACCCGCCGAGATCAAGAGCTTCTAGATCACGTGCTGGAACAGCTGGCGAGGCCGGACGACTTTCTTGCCGGAGTTCGCGCGCTGTACGCACAGCCCGACAAAGAGAGCTTTGACACGCTGCAGTTCAAGGATGGCAGGGTCTTTGAGCGTTATTCCCGTCCCCAGCGGATTGGGGAGCGGATCGTCGGCCGGGTGTGGAGCTTCCGCGATGTCACCGAGCGCATATTGGCTGAGGCGCGCAACCGCGAGCTGGCGCTATTGCTGGACAATGCGACTGACGCCATCTACGTGACGGCGCTCGACTGCACGATTCTCTACTGGAACCGGGGCGCGGGGCGGACTTACGGCTGGACCAGCGCCGAGGCATTGAATCGAAAGACCACAGAATTGCTTGCCGCTGATCCCGCCGCGGCGGCGGCGCTCTCCGCGGTCCTGCTCAAGCAGGAAAGCTGGTCCGGGGAGCGTTGGCAGAAAACCAAGGACGGGCGGAAGGTGGAGGTGCTCACGCGGCTGACGCTGGTGCGCAACGAGCAGGGCCAGCCGCAGTCGATCTTCGCGATCAACACCGACATCACGGAAAAGAAGAAGCTCGAAGACCAGTTTCTCCGCGCCCAGCGCCTGGAGAGCATCGGGGTGCTCGCCAGCGGCATTGCCCACGACCTCAATAACGTCCTGGCTCCAATTATCATGGGCGCGCCGTTGCTGCGGGATAAGGTGAAGGACGAGGCGTCAAACGACCTCCTCGAAACGATTGAATCAAGCGCGCGGCGCGGGGCCGCCGTTGTCAAACAGGTGTTGACCTTCGCCCGTGGAGTCGAAGGCGAGCGCGTGCCCCTCCAGCCGCGCCACCTGATCCAGGAGGTGGCAAGACTTGCCGAAGAGACCTTCTCAAAGACCATCCGAATCGAATCCGACGTGACGGCCGACCTTTGGACGGTACTGGGTGATGCTACGCAGCTGCACCAGGCGCTGCTGAACCTCTGCGTCAACGCCCGCGATGCGATGCCGGGCGGCGGCGTCCTCACCCTGAAAGCCGCCAATGTGGTGCTCTCCAAGGAGGCGGCCGAAAAGATCCCGGGTGCCCAGCCGGGTTCCTATGCCTGTCTGTGCGTCACCGACACCGGCACCGGCATTCCGCCGGAGATCGAGGCGAAGATGTTCGAGCCGTTCTTCACGACTAAAAGCCTGGGCAAAGGCACCGGACTGGGCTTGTCGACCGTCTCGGGCGTCGTGCGCAGCCATGGCGGCTTCGTCCGGGTCGCCAGCAAGGTCGGGCAGGGGACCACCTTTGAACTGTATCTCCCCGCCACGACGACCGGGCAGGGGGCGGACAAAAGCGAATCAGCCGCGCGCTGGCCTCTCGGGCACGGCGAAGGCATCCTCGTGGTGGACG
>Ga0182019_10000171_pt1 | contig 32094 bp, 24 predicted proteins | sample 812E2MmetaG_FD_120483 | JGI IMG/M metagenome (GOLD analysis project Ga0182019, IMG submission 120483) | Permafrost microbial communities from Stordalen Mire, Sweden - 812E2M metaG | ecosystem: Environmental > Terrestrial > Soil > Wetlands > Permafrost | place: Sweden: Stordalen | collected...
ACTGCGGGAAGGTTGGTAATATCTCCTGGTAATCCAAGGACAGCTACCCCTTTTTTATGAACGGCATGCTGAAGTGCGGCCTGTAACATGCGAGGCAATTGTGCAGGTGTGGCAGCAACCTGGTTATAGCAACTGCAATCGTCAAAAAGTCTGATTGTGTTTGTTTCCTGAAAAAAATCCATTCCAAATTCTTTTGTGGATATTGTAGAAGCAATAGCCAGTACGGAAGCCGATGATCGGTGCGCATCATACAACCCGTTTATCAGGTGGACATGTCCCGGGCCACAGCTTCCGGCACAGCATGCCAGCCCTTTAAGCTGGGCCTCTGCGCCGGCTGCGAATGCTGCAGTCTCTTCGTGCCGTACATGTATCCATTTGATTTTACCGTTACGGTGCACGGCTGCATTTACGTGGTTGAGACTATCACCGGTTACTGCATAGATCCTTTGGATACCTGCTTCAACTAATATTTCCACCAGTTGATCCGAAACATTTTTTTTCATTTTTGTCTTCGCTTTGCCAGAAAATGATCAAGGCTAAACACACCAGAGCCCCTGGATGCGATGAACAAAAACAGAAAGCAATAAATTATTGCCAGCTCACCACCATTCATAACTGGGAGGATAGCATGGATGCCATGCACTGACCAATAAGCAAAAGCCATCTCTCCACTGCAAATAAATGCTACCCAGTGTGTCCAAAGACCAATCATGATCAGCAGGCCGCCGAAGAACTCTATAGGGCCTGCAATCAATACAATATAGCTGGGCATTTCATGTCCTGCAGGTGGAAAACCGAATAGTTTTTGTGAACCATGCCACAGAAAAAGAAATCCGGCAATTATGCGAAACATGGCATAAATCTGCGACTCGTACTTTGAAATAAACATTGTTGAATTCATTTGTCCTGGTTTTTAATTAATACCTATTATTGCACAGGCGTCTTGACTTATTGGCCTGCAAATTTTATCAGCGTCTCATTATTTGTATGAGTTTCCTCCAGGAATAAACTGTGGCCGCTATTCTCAAAAGCAATGTTGTTTGAAACAGTGATTCCGGTTTTCATCTGTCCGGACTTATCAGACTTCGTTTTCTTAATTGATTCTTTCATCGTTTTAAATATTAGATCATATAACGTTTTTTTTATTCCATTTTTACCTATTCCAGGGTTTGATAGTTGTTTTTCTATTGCGTCTATCATTGGCAGCAGTCAGCAGATATATACATTTTTAGTGGCATCGTTAATGTGAGCTTTGAAAAACATATTGATGATAATATGTCATTCCGTTTCTACCAGCATTTTCCCCTGGTTTTTTCCGCTAAAGAGAGCAATGAAAGCATCAGGTAATTTATTGAAACCTTGAATAATAGTCTCAGTGTATTTTATTTTCCCTTCATTAATCCATTGAGTCAGATATGCAAAGGCTTCTCCAAAACGTTCATTGTAATTACCTATTATAAAACCCTGCACAAGAGCACTTCTGGTTAGTAATTTGGGAAATACTCTTGGTCCTGTAGGGATCTCAGTACTGTTGTATAATGAAATCTGACCGCATAGAGCTATTCTTGAATGAAAATTCAGGTTATCAATAACTGCATCTGTAATTTCGCCGCCGACATTATCATAATATACATCCACTCCTTTAGGACAAACATCTGCAATGACCTTGCTCATTGCCTTTGCAGTTTTATAGTTTATAGCTTCATCAAACCCGAATTGCTCTTTCAATAATTTACATTTTTCATCAGAACCGGCAATACCAACCACGCGGGAACCCTTTATTCCGGCAATTTGTCCGGCCACAATGCCAACGGCGCCGGCAGCTCCGGAAATTACTACAGTTTCTCCTGCTTTTGGTTTACCAATTTCCGTCATACCAAAATAAGCTGTAAGACCCGGCATTCCGAGAATGCCCAGGTAATAGCTTGGCGGAGCCGACTGAATATCAACCTTCCGAAGGTTCTCTGCCTTTTCAATACAATATGTTGCCCATGGTAACATTCCAAATACAGTGTCGCTTTCAACGAAAGAACTACTTCTGCTTTCAATAACCGTTGCAACAACTCCTCCGGAAAAAGGTTGATCAAGCTGAAAAGATGCTGCATATGACTTTACATCATTCATCCGTCCCCTCATATAAGGATCGACAGAGATGTACCATGTTTTAAGCAAAACTTCGTTGTCTTTTAATTTGCCCGTCTCTCTCTCTTCAAATCTGAAATTTTCTGATGATGGAAGTCCGTGAGGTCTTGATGCTAAAACAATTTGTTTACTCTTCATATTCCATTTTGATTATGTTTCACTCAATATATCTGATAACTTCCATCAGACAGCTTTAGGCAGTTTTTTTACTTATTGTGCTAAATAACCACCATCAATTTCGAGTGTCGTTCCTGTCATAAATGTACTATCGTCAGAAGCGAGGAAAATAAATCCGGCAGCAACCTCTTCAGGTTTTCCTAAACGCTTCATAGGGTGCAGGCCCATGATATATTTATGAATATCAGAATTTTCGATTATGCCAGCATTGGTGAGCAAAGGAGTTTCAATAAACCCCGGGCAAATTGAATTTATTCTTATTCCTTCAGTCGCGTATTCAAGTGCAGCAGATTGGGTAAGTCCGATTATACCATGTTTTGCTGCAACATAATGTGAAGATGTGGCAAAGCCTACTTTACCCAGAATAGATGACATATTTATAATAACCCCTTTCTTTTGCTTTGTCATATGCTTCAGTTCCTGATTCATGCAGTTGAAAACGCCATTCAGGTTTGTATTAATTACTTTTAACCAGGCTTCTTCACTTAGATCGCCTACTTTATTTGCTTCACCACCAATACCGGCGTTATTAAGAGCAACATCAATTGATTTGAATGTATCAATCGTATGTTGAATTGCGGCTTCAACCTGCTTATATACTGATACATCGCATTCAATAAAAACCGCTTTTGAGTTTATCAGCTTCAGCTTATCCATTGTTGGGTCAGCTGTATCGGATTTCAAATCAGCGATTACTATATTTGCACCTTCTTTTGCTGCCGCAAAAGCACATGCTCTGCCTATGCCAGATAAACCTCCGGTAATAAATACAGTTTTATTCTCAAGCTTTTTCATTATAATGCTAAAGTTTTTAAAGGTTTATAATTCGTAATGCCGGTGACCGTTTGATAAGGAATAATGAGAGATTTACTTTGGATTTACTGATTTTAAGGCAGTTTCATATCTTCTGGCAACCTCTTCCCAGTTAACAACGTTCCAGAATGCATCTATATAATCTGCCCTTTTGTTCTGATATTTCAGATAATAGGCATGTTCCCATACATCCATTGTAAGAAGAGGTATCCCTTTTTTTTCAGCTATATCCATTAAAGGATTATCCTGATTTGGAGTTGAACAGATGAACAGGGCACCTTTAGGATCGAGGCATAGCCATGCCCAGCCGCTGCCGAATCTGGTTTTGCCTGCATCTGAAAATTGTTTTTTGAACTCATCAAAGGAGCTGAAAGATTTAGTAATAGCTTCTTTTAATTTACCGGTTGGAAGGCCTCCTCCATTATGCTTCATGCTTTCCCAGTAGAAAGTGTGATTAAAATAACCGCCACCATTATTTCTGACTGCCATTGGGTATTTGCTTATATTCCTGATAATATCCATCATATCCATCGATTCCATATCGGTGCCTTTTATTGCAATCATGAAATTATCATAGTATGCTTTATGATGTTTGCTATAATGGATTTCCACTGTTTGTTTATCAATGGAAGGTTCAAGAGCATCATAAGAATACGGTAATGCTTTGAATTCTAATTTGCTTACGGGTTTCATAGTTTCTTGTTTTTGATCATTATTTGTTTGATTCATTTTCACCTGATCTTTTGCGGGATCCTGTGCGTTTACATTAGAAGTGTATTGCAGGCAGAAAAGTGCGGCAGTGATTATTGCCGCACAAAATTTAGTTTTTTTCATTTTTAGTCCTCCTGATTTTTATTTGTCAGCTAGTCTGAGTCCGTTATTTACATAACAGGTTAATGATTTAGCTTGCAGAACTTCCACTCTGACTGGCCAGATAATTCTCTATTCCCATCTGTTCAATTTGTGCAAGTTGAATTTCTCCCCAATCGACGTGATCTTCTTCCATCTTAAGTATCCTGGTAAGCAGGTCAAGAGAGCCCTGATCATCGACCTCTCGTGCAAGTTTTATTGCTTCATTATAATCACGGACAACTTTGAGTTCATGATCATGATCGTAACCGATCATTTCCGAAACAGTTTTGCCAATTTTCATTGGATTAAGATTTGAAACAGTTGGTGCCCCATCAAAAAAAATGATGCGCTCAATAAGCCATTCTGCGTGGTGCATTTCATCCATTGCCTGATTTCTTATTGCCTGGTGAAGTTTGCCGTAACCCCAGTTCTCACAAACTTCAGAATGAACCATGTACTGGTTTATAACTGTGAGTTCGTCCGCCAGAAGCGAATTCAAGACTAATAGTAACTTTTTACTCCCTTTCATAGTTTTTCTTTTTTGATTTGTTTTTTATGAAATTAAAGTTCCAAAGTTGAGCAACTTGAGTCTTATAGATGTTACATTAATTTTGAAAAAAGTTACATGATTCACATATTCATATCGTGAATAAAACAAACGAAGGTTGAAGGGGGTTGAAAGGGGTTGAAGGGGGTTAAAGGGGTTGAATAACGATCATGCGGTCTTGCATTCAGAAGAACGTTCCGGGAACTGTGCTGAGAGGGATAATTTTCCTATATTATTCTTTGATTTTTTGTCTTTAGCTCATATAAGTTTTGTGGTCTTTGAGCTATTTTACAATTGTAATATGGAATGATTTCGTATCTCATCAAAGAAAGGAGTTCTTTTTTCTTCAACGCATTTTACAGCATAAAGATAAATCGCGGCGCTCCAGGTCTGCCAGTCCTGCCCCATGGGTTTGCCATCCTGGGCTTTTATCCATTCGTTAAATCCAAAATCGACCCTTCCGGTACCGGACATTTTTATGCTATGGGTAAGCGCTATGAGCTTTTCTCCTGCGAGCTTGTACTTCCTGGCAGCTACTAAGGCTGCAACATAAAACCCGCAAACAAAAGGCCAGATACCTCCATTGTGGTACTCTCCGGGCTTGTTATAGATTTCATATCTTTTATGCCAGTCAGTATCTTCAGGTTTAATAAAGGGGAAGAAATTAGGCGGCAGATCAAGAGCCAGTTCACCTCTTTTTCTCATGCCCGAACACTCCTCTTCGATCCAGGAAATCATCTTTCCGGCCCTCGAGGGTGATGCTATCCCTGACAAAATGGCAAGACTGTTACCTAGCAGGTCGAACCGTTCGCTGCTATGAATTTTATATGACCAGAAAGCATAATAAGGTTTATGTTTTATCACAAAACCTTCGTTGATATGATGGTGTATTGTTCCTCCGGTAATTGTAAACCGGCTCATATCGCGGCATATCAGATCTGCTCTATTATTCTGTCCCAGGAGCCGTAGATAGCTATATACCAGGGTGTTCACATATAAACCATATCCGGTCACCCATTGTTCATCGCGCCAATCACTTGTTGGCTGCTGGGCAACCAACTGCCGGTCAGTTGGACTTTGATACTGCATCCATGTTAAACCTTTACTGACAGCATCCTGAAGAAAATCATGTTCACCCGTTATTTTTCTGAAAATGCCAACACCCAGCAAGAACAAAGGAGTTGTATCACTTGACCCGCGGTCTTCTTTGTCGTGAACCAACGAAGGGATATGACCATGGATTGTCTGATTTTTTGCGAGAGTCTGCAACACTTTGCGAATGCTGTCTATCAGCTTCAGATTCTCAGAAACAGCAATCCCGAAAATAGAAAACATCAAATCCCTGGTATATGGCTCCGGATATCCCCAGCCAGCAGTCCGTGGAAGTCCATGGTATGGTCCGTGGACATTATGAAGCAGCACTTCAAGGGCAGTCTTCTTTGCCTCCTCTATCTCTTGCCAGTTTGCAGTTTGCATGGTGTTAATCTGAAGATTACCTTATTCCCAGTTTTTCGTTCATTAACTGTACAAAACGCTTTGCAACAATGCGGTAATCGAAGTTTTTCACAACACGCTCTCTGGCTGCTTTACCCATTTTTTCACGCAATGCTGCATCAGTCATAAGATCCATCAAATATTTGGCAATATCATGAACACTTGCACGATAGTCTATTATCCGTGGTACATTAAATATCACTTTATGTTTATCTTCAAAACCAGATTCGTATCCAAGCATTACTTCGTTCACGGTTATTTTCTGCGCTACCGTAGCCAGGAATGCCGTTTTGCCATGTACAAGTGTATCAAGCATACCCATGGCATTAATACCTATAACAGGCTTTCCGCAAGCTCCTGCTTCCACCTGTGGCATTCCAAATCCCTCAAGCCTGGAAGGGGCTGCATAAATATCGCATGCGCTAATCAGGTAAGGCATGAAATTTCGTGAAATAATACTGGTTGCAAAAGTGACATTTTTTTCAATGCCCAGGTGTGTCGCCATTTCCAGATCGGCCAGGTTTTGAATCCCGGTTCGCGGCTGAGGCCATACTTTGCAGACATATTTCCAATCGGGTGCTTTAGTATCAATAATAGCAAGCGCTTGCATTACCTCCTGTGCACCTTTTGATGCGGCGTCGCCACCAACAGTAAGAATCATCAGCTGATCGGGTGGAATACCCAGCGTCTCGCGCACTGCCAGAATTTTAGGGTCGTCCTTACTGAAAGGGATAAAAGCATCCGTGTCGCAGCCTACAGGTAACACTTCAATTTTATCGCCATTGATCCCGTCGCGGACATACATCTCTTTCACCCAATTCGATGTCACCAGTATAAGCGGAAGAGCGTTCAAAACCTCCTGGTAGTTCGCAATATAACCATCGGCAACCAACCATGGGACCGGCTGCTTACCATACCGTTGCGGGTGGAGAACCAATTGAGGCGTATGTCCCCAATAACCTATTCCAACAACAACATCCGGCTCAAACCAGCGATAATACCATTCCTTCTCCTGTGCTGATTCGAGATGAACCGCACAGGCAGAAACACCAATTTCAAGTAGTCCCTTGTACAGAAGATCTCCCTGGGTTGCAAGCCCTCCGGGTGAAGGAGGGTAATCATATAATACCAATACTTTCATTTTAAAACTCCTCCATTATTAAGCCATTTTTTGGCATCGCCCGAATTTGTAAATTGCCAGAATGATTCTGCGCGCGGTGTTGTTTCTGCTTCAAAACTGCTTTTTTCAAATCCGTATGTTTTTGTAATTATGTTATATTTTCTAAGCCAGATCCGTTTCGTAAGTGTCCGGTAAACAGAAGCGTTTTGCACAGGTCTGGGATAATATTCCTTGCCACCATCTTCATAAGCAAAGGTATAAAGTTCATTGGCAGATATTTTACCGCTATACCAGAGTTTAATAATTGCTTTGCTTACTTCCTCATGCCTGATATGCCTTGTATATTCTCCGGTTGGATTATGGGAAATAATCAGGTCGAAATGCCTGGAAGGCAATAGCTGCAGTATTTCATGTTTCAGCTCATTTTCATCCAGAGGCTTTTGTTCCGGGCCGTCGTCCAAATCGCCCATTATTCCCTCAGACTTTAAAATTTGTAATGTTTTATAGAATTTAGGAGCCCGGCCTTTATCGCTTCCGCGGCACATACAAACAATAAACCACCTCCATGACGGATGGCTCAGTATTGTTCCACCAGCCCATAACGTTTCATCATCGGGATGGGCTACAATAACGGCAACTGCCTTTTGGGGTTTTTTGTCCATTTTCCCTGTCCTCTGAAAGGAGAAGCTTTTAAATGCAAAATACTAAAAAGATGAGGTTATAATTGTAGTAACAGATGCAGTGACTGCAACAGCAGCTGCTACTTTGAGTTCTTAAGTTCATTCAGGAGTTCACTTAAAATAATTGAAGCGCAAGTAGATGCGCAGTCTGACATGCCATATGGAATAATCAGATTTTTATTATGGATAATGGAACCGCAAGAGTAAATAACATTGGGCACATAACCTTCCCTTTCTTCATTATTGGGAGCCAATAAAGGTGTCTTTAGCCTGCCGATTTCTTTTTCAGGATTATCAAGTTCATATAATGATGCTCCTAAAACGTATTCCCTCATGGGTCCTACTCCATGTGTTATAACCAGCCAACCTTCTTCCGTCTCGATAGGCGAGCCGCAATTTCCAACCTGAACAAATTCCCATGGATATTTTGGCCTCTGAATGAGTTTGGCTTCGCGCCAGATATTGATATTATCTGAATAAGCTATATAATTATTTACCCCATCTATTCTGCACAGAATGGCATATTTACCATTGATCTTCCTGGGAAACAATGCCATTCCTTTATTCTGTGCAAGTTCGCCATGAACAGGTAAACCTTTGAAATGATAGAAATCTTTGGTCGCAAGCAGCTTTGGTAATATTGAAATGCCATCGTAAGCAGTATAGGTAGCATAGTAAATTACTTCACCGTTTTCCTCTTTGAATTTAACAAAACGTGCATCTTCAATACCATTTTTTTCAGTATCAGAGATCGGGAAAATAACTCTCTCGGAAATTGCCGAATCAAGTGAAAATTCAATTTCATAATGTGAAAGAGCCAGCCACATCATTTGATTAATGATTAATTCTTTATTTGGCGAAAGCTGATGTGTTTTTCTTGTTTCTTCTACGGCCTTTTTCAATTCACCATAAGTAAATCTGTCACCCAAATTTTCTAAAACAAAAACCGGAGAAATCTTATTGTCGAAATCATGCATTTCATCCAGCTTTTTTATAAATGATTTTTTATTATAAATATGCCTTTTGATTCGCTCTGCCTCTGCTAACATTTTGCCAACAGGTTCAATAATCAGATTATTATTCTTATCAATAATAGCTGAACGAAAAACAAGGGATGAAATATGCCCTTCACCAGTTGCCCTGAAGCTAAAAATCACTCTTTTCTCATCCAGTCCTAATTCTGACTGATCGGGATCTTCTACAACGGATGGATTAAAGAAAGCTGCCGATTCAATAGAATATTCCAATGTGAAATACGAACCTATAAGCGCTTTTCGCGATTGATTAACCTTACCCGGTTTTACTCCTAATTCATCAAACAAGCCAGCCAGTTTATTAAAATGCTTTTCAAATATCATTGAAATATTCCTGTGACGTCTCGAATAACCTCTAAGCACCTGACTTAATGTTATAGATACTTCATTATCAGACATAGCCAATACATTACGGATAATATTTAAACTTCTCTCATTGGAAATATAAAAGAAGCGGGCTATTACCCTGCTGGGATCCGGGAGAAATTTACTACCCATTCTGGTCACAGTAACTTGCATAGTCCTCTGATTTTATTTTAGCCTGAATTATTGATAAAAAAGGAGATTTTGTCCTTCATCCGAAACTTAATTAATTATATTTGAAGCGATTACAATATAGTACACCCTTTATACAATGATAGAAAGAAAAACTGAGATTGCCACGCCGAAACTTAACCTTTCTCAATACAAGGTAAAAATATTACATTTAGTTTTAGCGGTGATCACTTTCCAAAAATGGTGTAACCATCATTTCATAGGGCCATCCCTGGTGGAGCAAAAAGTTTATTTCCGGAACAAGGGTGTTTAACTAATTATCATGCTTCTGCTTGCGGGATTTTGAGGTTTATATATGTATGTGAATAATGCAACTCTTTTCAATAATTATGTAACACCGGCACTTAAATAAGAACTTATCTTTGAATTTGTATTTAATTACATAAAACAAAATATTATGGAAACAGATGAAAAAAGCAAAACTGATCCTATAAAGGAAAATACAGAAATCAGTAAAAATGAAAAGTCTAAAAATGATATTGAAAAGAATATCAGAGATGAAGGAGTAAAAAAAGGCATTGTCAATACTTCAATAATCTGCTTTATAATATTGTTGCTTATGGGGATAATAGCTTTTTCACTCTATAACCACGAGCATAAAAAGCTGACTAATCTGATGGAAACACAGAAGACTTCCCTTACAGATAAAGTAAATGCCCGTGATTCTGTGATAAACGAATGGATAACGACTTTCGATGATATTGAAAAGAATATCGCAATTATAAAAGAAAAAGAGAAACTAATCACTGTTAATTCATCGAATGCTGAAATATCGAAAGACAAGAGACTACAGGTTCTGGAAGACATAAAAACCATAAATACACTCCTTGAACAGAACAAAAATAAGATCGCCTTCCTGAACGCTCAATTAAAGAAGTCAGGCGGAACAATAAAGATTCTTCAAACTAAAATTTCTGAACTCGAATTTTCGATGAAACAGAATGAAAATGAAATTTCCGAACTGAAGACCGCCCTGGTTGAAAAGAAATTTGAGGTAGATCAGCTCAATACCCAGGTGGCAGTTATGCAGGATACTATTGCAAAAAAGGATGAGAAAATCAGTACCCAGACTTATGAGATGAATAAGGCTTTTTATGCCGTTGGTACGTATAAAGAATTGAAAGCCAAGGGTCTTTTAACCAAAGAAGGCGGATTCATCGGTCTTGGTAAAACAGAAACTTTAACCGGAGCACTTCCTGACAGTGCTTTTGTCCAGATCGACATCACTAAAATGAATTCTATTCTGGTTAATTCAAAGAGTGCCAAGCTTATCTCTGAGCATCCTGCCGGTTCATATGAGTTTGTACGCGACAATGACAAAAGAATTATATCTATTGAGATAAAAGATCACGATCTTTTCTGGAAAATCTCAAAATATGCAGTTGTTGAGATAACTAAATAATAACCTAACTCGCAATTTTTCCGTGCATGAGGAGGTCGAGAGCTTCGTTGAACGCACCTGCATGAATGACGTTGCCTGTATTTACAAAGAAGATCTCATCGGCGTTTTCTATTGTGTTTAAACGGTGGGCAATTATTACCCTGGTAGTTGATTCGGGAAGTTTTTTAAGTATGCTTTCGAGCATTTGTTCGGTAACTGTGTCAATGTTCGCAGTGGCTTCATCGAGTATCAGCAATTCGGGCTTACGAAGAACAGCGCGCATAAAAGCAATAAGCTGTTTTTGCCCCAGGCTGATACCATCACCTGTGGTCTGAACATTTGTTTCTAATCCCTTGTCGAACCGTTCAAGCAGGCTTTCAAGTCCCGCTTCTTTAATGGCTTCCGCCAGCTGAGGGTTAGTGAGATCTCTGAATGCCGGATTTCCATATATCAGGTTATCGCGCACAGTTCCGGTAAAAAGAAAAGGATCCTGCAAAATAAACCCGATCTTCCGGGTGCGCTCTTCAGGAGTATATGAACGGATGTCCCTGCCATCGAGCAATACGGTTCCCCTGCTGGCATCGTATAGCCTGGCCATGAGTGATGCCGTTGTGGTTTTGCCGCCCCCTGTCGGTCCTACCAGGGCATATGTTTTCCCGCGTTCCAGATCGAAGCTTACGTGGTGCAAAACCTCGTTTCCTCCCGGATAAGAGAATGATACTTTCTGGAAACTGATATATGATGCTGATGATGCATGTTCAGTATCTTCCATTACATGTAAATCTGTCCCGAGGGACAAAAGCATGGAGATGCGGTCCCACGCTGCCATTGCTGTTTGAAAATTGGACCACAATGCTGCTATCTGGCGTAACGGGCCGTAGAAATTGGATATATAAGCAATGAAGCTTATAAGCAGACCGACGGAGAAATGTCCTTTTATAATCAAAAAGATGCCCAGCGCCAGAACAATAAGCTGACCTATATTGGATGCCAGGGTGTAGACCGGTGAAAGCACGTTATTGGCAATACCTGCCTGTATTGACCTGTTGTAATTTTCCTTGTTAGCCTCTTCAAATCGTTTCCGGAAATAGTCGCGGCGGTTGAAGGCAATAATTACTTTAAAATTGGCCAGGCTTTCCTGCACTTCGGCGCTCAGGCCTCCCATGCTTTTCATGCTGGCGGCATTACGTCTCTTCAACCATGGTGAGACAATCCTGGTAAAGATCCAGAGTATCACTGCAGGAGAGAGGGCAGCAAGACCCAGCGGAAGATTTATGCTTAGCAGGATTATTACTGCACCTGTCATCGTTATGAGGCTGCCAAAAAACTGCGTCAGCGACCCCGCGAAAAACTGGTTTACCTTATCTGTATCATTGTTTATCCGTGAAATAAGATCGCCTGCCTTGTTCTGGTTGAAAAAGTCAACCGGAAGCTCCTGGAGTTTATTAAACACCGCAGTCCGCAGGCTGAAAAGCATCCGTTGCCCGATGCCACCCATCATGCGCATCTGGGTATAGTTCACAGCAAAAGCAATGACGTAAATTGCCATTAGGATTGAAGCAAACAGAAGCACACCCTGATATTGTTTCGTCTGAACATAAGTATCGATGGTATGACCAACCAGATAAGGACCAAGCAGGCTTAATCCCGAGTTTACAAAAATGGCAGCAATAGCCTTAACCAGGTTGCCCCGCTCCGTGCCGGTGAGCGTCACCAGTTTGCGAAACGATGCAACGCTGGATGCTTTCTGCTCCGCCTTTCCTGATGCCTGATTTAAGTTATAGTTCATAGTGATGCGTGCTTTTTTGTGAACTGTAAATCTGGGCATATTCAGGGGAACTTTCTTTAAGATCCTTATGTTTCCCTGTTGCTATAATTTCACCTTCCATTAAAAGTATTATCTGTTCAAAATGTCTCACGGGTGCAATTTTCTGGGTAACTGAAATAAGAGTCAGCCAGGGATAATTGTTTTCGAGGTTGCAGAGGATTTTGTTTTCTGTCTGCCTGTCAACCCGCGAAGTAAAATCGTCGAGCAAGAGGACCTTAGGATTTATCGCCAGCGCGCGCGCCAGCATGATACGCTGTTTTTGTCCCCCTGACAGGCTTGTGCCCCTTTCCGAAACAATAGTATCCAGACCCTGTGGCAAGGAATCAATAAAATCGCTTAACTCAGCCATTGAAATGGCTTTATTCAATGATTCATCGGTAACCTTATTGCTGAAAGCAATATTCTCGCGAAGGCTCATGTTAAAGATCACACTGTCCTGGAAAACAAAACCAATCTGGCTGTGGAACAGATCTTTCGTATAATTATCAATCCTGACTCCGTCGAATTCAATTGAGCCCGAATCAGGAGCAATCAACCCGGTAAGCAGGTACAGCAACTGGCTTTTACCCGCTGCCGTAGGTCCGATAATAGCTGTTTTGCTGCCGGCTTTTATCGAAAAGGAGATGTCTTTAAGGACAGGCTTCTCTCCAAAGGAAAGTGAAACATTTTTTACCTCAATATCACCTTTTATATTAGTGTCAATAGTTCCTGATTCAACTGTTGCCGGCGCATCCTGGACTTCATTAATTCTTGCGTACGAGGCTGAAGCCGACGCAATGATGTTGCTCATGAAGCCAATCATCATTATCGGAAATATCAGCAGTATAAGATAACTGTTGAAAGCTGCAAAATTCCCGAGTGTCATGGTTCCGGCAACAACAAAATGGCCTCCCATGGCAAGTATTGTCACTGTCGCTAAATTGGCAACAAACATAATGACAGGGATAAGCGTTGAAAAAAGACGCACAATGGATAATCCGATATTGAGTGAAACTGAATTAGCCTCGAGGAATTTTACGCTTTCCGGTTGCTGCGAGTTCAACACCCTTATCAATGCTGAACCCATAATGCTTTCATTAATAATCTTATTCAGCATGTCGATGTTTTCACGGCTGCGTTTAAAGAGCGTCCTTACCTTCCTCATCACAATAAAAAAAGTTACTGCAATAATCGGCACAATTGCAATGACAGTCAGCGCCAGCTTCCAGTTGATGAGGATCAGCAAAATGGCTGTACCGGAAATAATAAAAACTGAAGAGATGATATTGACAAAAGCCATAGAGACAAACATCTTTATAGAGTCGATATCAGAAGTCAGGTTTGTCAATAGCTTTGATGGGTTTGATTTAATGATATAAGTATAGTTCTGTGAAGAAATTTTAGCGGAGAGCCTGGATCTCATATCTTTAGCAACCCTTTCCGAAGCATAAGTCTGAAAAATGTTTTGCAGGAAAGAAAAAATAAATATTCCTGCGGCAGCCGCCATGAACAGGATAACCACAGACCTTGTATCAAAATGCCCGGCTGAGAAAGTATCTATCCCGTGCGCAATGATTTTAGGTATCAGCATGTTGGTACTGCTTCCAAGCAATGCCATGATGATTAGCAGTATCACTATTCCGGAGTATGGTTTCAGCAAACTAAAAATCCCGGGTCTGGAATTTTTGTTTTTTGCGGAACGCATATCAGGTGTTGTCATTTTTTTTGCAATGTTTTACAAAGAAATCCAATAATGCATTACGTGCAATTAAAAAACCGGTAAAATCATAAATTTTGCCGGCGAACCTGCTGTTTATGACGGTTCTTTTGTATGATAAAACACATTTTTTCACGGATTTTGCGATTCGGTAATAATCAATGATCCGAAAAACAAGAACTTCAAATACCTTTTCAATTATAAAGACGGACAATATATTTGATATATTAGCCTTTTAAATTTATAATCATGAATCCAAATGCAATCAGGGAAATCGCTGCTTCTTTTCAAAAAAGCAGAATATTATTAATCAGCATTGAGCCTGAAATATCTCAAGAACAGAATTTGAAACAGGATTGAGTCAGATAACAGGTTAAAAAATTAAATTTGATTGCACCTTAAAAGAATCAATTGCAGGTATGGCCCATCATAATACAGTTAAATATAATAACTACAAGAAACTTTCCGACAGGATAAATCTTTTTCCACAGGGAGCCATTGCTTCTGATCTGCTTTTTGAAATACTGAAGATCCTTTTTTCAGAGAGGGAAGCAGGACTTGTCTCATCATTGCCGATAAAGCCATTTAATGCCCGGAAAGCTGCAGCAATATGGAAGATCAGCGAACCTGATGCAAAGAGCATATTGAATGATCTGGCTGACAGGGGACTTCTGATCGATGGCTGTGAGAATGACGATGTGATCTATTCCATGCCGCCTCCGATGGCAGGCTTTTTTGAGTTTTCATTGATGAGATACAGAAATGATATTGATCAGAAGACTCTTTCCGAGCTCTTTTATCAGTACATGAATGTTGAAGAAGACTTTATTAAAAATCTCTTCACTGATGGAGAAACACAGCTTGGAAGAGTATATGTGAACGAAGAGGTGCTCTCAAACGAAAATGCACTTCATGTGCTTGATTATGAGAGAGCATCGGAGGTCATAAAAACTGCTGATACGAGAGGTATCGGTATCTGTTATTGCAGGCACAAGATGGAACATATTGGGAAAAACTGTAATGCTCCCATGGATATCTGCATGACATTTAACGGAAGTGCTGATTCGCTGACACGCCATGGGATAGCCAGAAAAGTCGACGTTGCCGAAGGTATTGATCTTTTACAAAAGGCCCGGGATAATAACCTGGTGCAGTTCGGCGAGAATGTACAGGAGAGGGTGAATTTCATCTGCAACTGCTGCGGATGCTGCTGCGAAGCGCTGATAGCTGCAAGAAAATTCGGATTTCTCAATCCCGTCCATACGACAAACTTTCTCCCGTTTATCGATGAAGATAAATGCAATGGTTGCGGCAAATGTGTTGCTTTATGCCCTGTGGAAGCGATGACGCTTGTATCGGCTAACGATCCGGGCAAGCCAAACAGGAAGAGGGCAAAATTGCAGGAAGATATCTGTCTTGGTTGCGGAATATGTCTCACAGGTTGTGATAAAAAAGCCCTTGAGCTTCGTTCGCGAAAAGAAAGGGTTATCACGCCTGTAAATTCAGTTCACAGGGTTGTAATAATGGCGATAGAGAGGGGCAAACTTCAGAATCTTATATTCGACAAGCAGGTTATGTTCAGCCACAGAGCCATGGCAGCAGTGCTTGGAGTGATCCTTAAGCTGCCTCCCCTGAAACAGGCACTTGCAAGCGAGCAATTCAAATCAAGATATCTTGTCTCACTCCTAAGTAGGCAGAAATACTCATGAATTGCTTTACATGGTTACTTGTTTCAATTGACAATTCCGGGGAGAAATATATCATTAAGCATGATCCTGAAAGACAAAATTAGTTTTAAAGAACGCTGGATCTGTCTTCGATTTAATGAAATATTCCTTAAAACAATTTACTTAAATGTCGCGCTAATTCGTTTATATTTGCTTTCCAAACCCGGAAAACTAATTAAGTTTAAAGCAGCGTATATTCAGAAATGAGATATTTCTTTCAAAACAAGCCTGGAAAAAACCACCTGTTCAGGAAATACAGGAAAAGCCTGATAAGTGCCGTATTTCTGGTTATTCCCAATTTTTTAACAGGACAAACAGCTCATGATACTCTTCCTTCCAATATTACATTATCACAATGCATAACCTATGCGCTGGCAAACCAGTCTTTGATTAGACAATCCCTGATTGATGAAGATATTAATAAAAGAGACATAAGAATAGCTTTGTCGGGCTGGTATCCGCATCTGGAATTTGATGCCAGTTTGCAACATTATGTTCAGGTGCCAATGGCGTATTATCCTAACGTATCGGATCCGTCAGCACCGGGAATTAACTTTCCCGCCTCAACATCTAATGTATCAGAAGGTATATTTTCTGCAAGCCAGACTTTATATAGCAACAACCTGTTATACGCTGCCAGAACTTCCAGAGAACTCCGTAATCAGGCTGCAGAAAGCACTGAAAACTCAAAGATCAACACATATGTTGATGTAACTAAAGCTTTTTTCGATGTGTTACTGACAGAGGAGCAGCTTAATGTCCTGAATGAAGATATAATCCGATTGCAGCATAATTATAAAGATGCTTTCAGTCTATATCAGAATGGACTGACTGATAAAATAGATTATCAGCGTACTGAAATATCTCTCAGCAATGCTCAGGCACAAAGAAAATCAACGGAGGAGGCCCTGAAAGCTAAATATGCTGAATTAAAACAATTTATGGGAGTGGCTCCTGAAAAACAGCTGACTATTTCATATGATTCTTCCAAATTTGAAAGTGAAATATTAATTGATACAACAAAGAATCTGAATTATAATAATCGCATTGAATATAGGCTGTTACTGACTACCTTGAATTTGCAAAATTCTGCTATCAGCTATTACAAATGGTCATTTCTTCCAACTTTATCTGCTTTTTATGACTATAACGCGCAATATGGCAATGATCTGTTTTCTGATTTATATAATAAGGCCTATCCAAATTCCCTGTTCGGCTTTAAATTGGCACTTCCGCTGTTTCAGGGTATGAACAGACAGGATAATCTGAGCAAGGCCAAGCTTCAATACCAGCGATCCCGGCTTGGAATGGATTATCTGAAAAGTAAGATTAACAGTGAATATACGCTGGCTCTTTCAGGGTATATCAGCAATCTGAATGAGCTGAGGATCGCAAAAAATAATATCATTATTGCGAAAGATATCTTTAACACTGTGAAGCTTCAGTATGATAAAGGAATCAAGGCATATCTCGAAGTTATAGTTTCTGAAACAGATTTACGGACAGCAGAACTTAATTATTTAAATATACTTTTCCGGGTTCTTTCCAGCAAGATGGATCTGGAAAAAGCTTCAGGAGACATAAAAATCAATTGAACAGAATAATGAACTATTCTTTGCCGATAGCTGATACCCGACTTTAAATTTGTAACACAATGTATAAAATAACGCACGTAATATTATATTTTGCAGTGATTGCAGGATTGCTTTCCTGTAGTGGAAATGCAGCAAATAAAAAGACAGATGTGCCTGCAATACCCATTACGGTCACTAATGCCAATTTGACAAAAGCCATATTCTATAATTCATACCCTGCAAATATTGTAGCATTAAAAGAAGTAGAACTGCGCGGACAGGTGAGCGGATATGTAACCGGAATATATTTCACTGAAGGTAAACCGGTTCATTCGGGAGAGAAACTATATGAAATTGACCGTCGCAAATATCAGGCAGCTTACGAGGAAGATAAGTCAAATGTTAAGATCGCTGAAGATAATCTTGAGAAAGTTCAGCGTGATGCCAACCGTTATACCGAGCTTGCCAGGCAGGATGCTGTTGCAAAACAACTTTCTGACAATGCGTTGACAGATCTTAATAAGGCGAAGCAACAGGTGGATGCTGCAAATTCAGAACTGATAAAAGCTAAAACTGATTATGATTATTCCGTAATCAATGCACCTTTTAATGGTACAATTGGCTTTTCAAGCGTTAAGCTGGGAGCTCTCATAACTCCGGGACAGACTCTTCTTAATACTGTGTCTTCGGACGACCCTATGGGAGTTGATTTTGAAATAAGCGAAACCGAGCTTTACCGTTTCCAGGAGCTGGCTAACAGGGCAATTTCAAAGAGTGATACAATATTCAGGATCACCCTGCCAGATAATTCAATGTATCCCTATGCCGGAAGCATAAGTGTCATCGACAGGGCTGTAAACCCGCAGACAGGTTCAATCAGGGTCAGGATAACTGTTCCTAATAATGAAAGAATGCTTAAACCAGGAATGAGCTGCAAGGTTCTTGTGCTGAATGCAAATGCCGGTCAGCAGGTTCTCATCCCATTTCAGGCAGTACTTGAGCAATTGGGTGAATATTTTGTCTTTGTAATGAAAGATAAAAATGTTAAGCAGGTAAAGGTTTCACTTGGTCCCAGGGTTACTTCAAATGTTATTGTGTTGAAAGGACTCAATGGTGGTGAAACAATCGTAGTCGACGGCATACAGAAACTGCATGACGGTTCAGCGGTTACAATCGCTCCGTTGCAGAGACAACAAAATAACAATTAAGGAAAGCAAAGAAACTATAAGCCTGAAACTTATTCTATGATATCCGATACCTTCATAAAACGCCCAATTACAGCAATAGTAATTTCAATTGTATTAGTCATAGTAGGTACATTGGCGATACTTAGCCTTCCGGTCAGTCAGTATCCTGATATTACACCGCCTGTGGTACGTATATCAAGTCAGTATGTCGGGGCTGACGCTACAACTGTTGAACAAACTGTCACTACACCAATAGAAATACAGGTTAATGGAGTTCCGGGCCTGAATTATCTTCAAAGCAACAGCAATAACGATGGCAGCTCGTCAATAAATGTCTATTTTGATATAGGCACTGACATCAGTAATGCCACGACTGAAGTTCAGAACAGGGTAAATATTGCAACTCCTATTCTGCCTGATGAAGTGAAAAGACTGGGAATTACAGTTCGCAGGCGTAATCCGAGCGGACTTTTGAATGTAGCTATCTTCTCTCCTAAAGGCACACATAACATTCAGTTTCTTGATAATTACACCAATATTTTTGTCAGGGATGCTCTTTTGAGGGTTAAGGGTGTCGGAGATATATTTACGAGGACAGATGATTTCAGCATGCGTATCTGGCTTCAACCTGATAAAATGGCAAGCCTTGGACTGACAGCTTCTGACATTTATAATGCAGTCCAGGAACAGAATGTCCAGGTGGCTGCCGGCTCATTTGGTACACCGCCCCAGTCTTCCGGTCAACCTTTCGAATACAAGGCAATTGTAAATGGAAGGCTCACCAGTGTAGATGATTTCAGCAGGATCATCGTCAGGTCTAATCCTGCTGACGGTTCTATAGTTTATTTAAAGGATATTGCACGTGTTGAGTTAGGCAAATTCAATTATTCAGGTGTGTCATTTGTCGACAAGCAACCTGCTTCATATATGATGATATACCAGACTCCCGGCAGCAATGCTCTTGATGTTGCCGATGGTATTTACAAGGCTTTGGCTCAGCTCAGCAAATCGTTTCCGAGCGATGTTGCTTATAGTGTACCTTTTGAATCTGTCACAGTTGTAAAGGCTTCTATAAGCGAGGTTTTAAAAACTCTTCTTGAAGCATTGGCGCTCGTAGTACTGGTGGTATTTATCTTTCTGCAGGACTGGCGTTCTACTATTATTCCGGTTCTGGCAATCCCCGTGTCAATAATAGCCACTTTCATTTTCTTCATACCTCTGGGTTTTACAATTAATAAGCTTACACTTTTCGGCTTTGTTCTTGCCATCGGTATAGTTGTCGATGATGCGATAATAGTCGTTGAATCGGTGAAGCGTTATATGGAAGAGCAGCACCTCTCATCGAAAGAAGCTGCCCATAAGGCTATGGCAGATATATCGGGACCTGTTATTGCCATTGCACTTGTTCTTGCTGCTGTCTTTGTACCGGCTGGCTTTTTGCCCGGCATTGTCGGCAAGCTGTATCAGCAGTTTGCTGTCACGATAGCCATTTCAGTTCTAATATCTGCTTTTATCGCATTGTCTCTCACTCCTGCCCTATGTTCCCTGTTTCTGAAACCTCACCAGCTGACTCAATCCTCAAAAGGGCTTAACCACCTCTTCTTCCAGTTCAATAAATGGTTCAAACAAACAACAGAGGGATATACAAAGAATGTCCGGACAGTTATAAAACATTCCCGTTATATTGTCGTCCTGCTGGTGGTGATAATCTTTGGCGTTTATATAATGATGGTTAAAAAACCAACCGGTTTCATTCCATTGGAGGATGAAGGACGTTTGTATGTAACATTTGAACTGCCCGAAGCTTCTTCCACCTCGCGTACTGTGGAAGTGATGAAAAAAATGATGGATATACTGAGCCGGATTAATGGTATCAGCCATTATTCTGCCATAGCCGGGTTTAATGTTGTAACCGGTGCCTCAAAAACCAATAGTGCCACTCTTTTCTGCCAGTTAAAACCATGGGATGAACGTAAAAGCAAATCTGACCAGCTTTTTGCATTAATAGCCCAGATGCAGGTAAAATTCGCAGCCATCAGCGAGGCCAATATTCTTGTCATACCACCTCCTGCTATTCCAGGGCTAGGTGCCACAGGCGGGTTCACTTTTGAGCTTCAGCAACGTGAAAGCAATGATGACATAAAAACTTTCGAACAAAATGTTTACGCATTCATGGAAGCTGTCAACAAACGTCCTGAAATTGCCCGTGCTATCACTTTCTTCAATTCACGCACTCCGAACTATCAGCTGACAGTTGACCGTGATAAATGCAAAAAGATGGGAGTCAGCCTGGCTGAGGTCTTTAATACCCTTCATATATATCTCGGCAGCAGCTATATAAATGATTTCACCATATATAACAGGAATTTCCATGTAATTGCCCAGGCAGATACGCTCTACAGAGATGACATTGTAAAAATGGATAAGTACTATGTCCGTAATCAGCAGGGCACTATGCTGCCTTTAAGCTCTGTAATGACATATAAAGTCAGCGAAAGTGCTTCCATGATTCCGCATTATAATCTTTACCGCACGGCTGAATTTGTCGGTGACGCAAAAGCCGGCTACAGCAGCGGGCAGGCTCTTAAAGCATTACAGGAAACTGCCGATCAGGTTCTGCCAAAAGGATACGGGTATGAGTTCTCCGGCTTAAGCCGTGAAGAGCTGAAATCAGGTAACACTACAATCTTTGTTTTCATATTATCAATACTGTTTGTCTTCCTTTTCCTTTCTGCCTTATATGAAAGCTGGACAGTGCCTTTCACTATTCTGCTGGGAGTTCCTCTCGCTGCCTTCGGAGCTATATTGGCCCTGACTTTAAACAAAGCTCTTACAAATAATGTCTACGCACAGATAGGTCTTATCACTCTTATTGGTCTTGCTGCCAGCAACGCTATCCTTATTGTTGAATTTGCCAAAGAGCGTGTCGATCGTGGTATTGAAATTGTCGAAGCCACGATTGAGGCTGTTCGTTTACGACTGCGCCCGATATTGATGACATCGTTTGCTTTCATCTTTGGAGTGTCTCCCCTGGTATTTGCCTCAGGCGCCGGAGCTGTTGCCCGTCAGACAATCGGATGGTCAGTCCTGGGAGGAATGCTCGCAGCCACTTCGCTAGGTATTTTCATAATACCTGTTTTGTTTGTCTTAATAATCCGTCTCACCTACGGCAAGCAAAAACTCGCCGGGCTTCAGGCTAAACATGACACATCTTCAACCACCCAGGAACAGAAATAACAACGTCGTCACTTTAAATCGCAAAACGTAAGGCGACCTCGGGCAATCAGGATGGCGTCAGGCGACGGATTCCGGGAAGGTATTTTCTAATATCTTCTATTTCATTTTAAGCATCAGGGCTTTAAACCGGGTGTCATTCCTGATCTTCCCGAAGGCAGGATCGGACCCGACCATTTTTCGTGAATTAAAACCATGGCTCATGGCTGCAGAAAGCGCATCGACCGACTCTTTTAACTTACCTGATCCGGCCAGGGACCTGGCAAGATTATAATAATTATTCTCATTTTCACTGTCCGACAATGTGCAGATCTCAAACAGGAAAGCTGCCGGTGCATAAAGCTTGTTCCTGTAATATGATGTCCCCTGCTCAGAGCAGAGGATAGAAATGAAATTCAGGACTCTTGATGCCATCTGGCTGTTTTCAGGAGTGCCTTTATCCCGCAGCCTTATAAGCGCTCTGGTCTCACTTTTCCACCAGGCCGAAGCACTGTCGGGAAATGAACCTGAGTTAACTATTTCACTCAGGTAGTTAAGATACTTCTCTTTTCTCTCCTGTTCATCTGACGCCATTTTATTCCATTTCCGGATTGCCGTTTTATATTCAGCCGAATTTTCGGATTCAGTCAGCAACTGTGAAATCCGGGAGGCAAAAGGAGTTCCCCGGAAATCTCTTGCTGCAAAACTCATATACATAACTGCATCGGCCTGGTTTCCGGCAGACAGCTGCGAATTGATCAGGTTTTGTGTTTTGTTTTCAATATATGAAAGAAAAGTCTGATCGGCCGGTATTATTTTCCTGTTCATTGTTTGAAGAATAATCCATTCCACAGCTTCAGTGATCAGATCAGGGCCGGGCCACTGATGACCTCCGGAGAATGTCCTGAGATATGATATCACCCCGGTCTGGTTGCTGAAGAAGCCAGTCAGGTCGTGCATTTCGGGATAATTCATATCGCGGGTTCCGGCTGTACCGTAATATACGAAGCCGGAATTTCCTGAGGGGAGATAATTCCTGTCATTCGGCAGTCCTGCCCCGCAACCGATAACACCGGAGATCCTTTTTTCTTTTACAGCAAATGCCATTGCAAAACGTGAACCTCCTGAAAAACCCGCAGCATAGATCCGTCTCTGATCTATTGAAAATCGTTCTTCGACATCATTAAGCATTGCAGCAGCGGCAGTGAAGTTATCTCCGAGAGGTCCATTGCGTGAATTGTTTGAACAGGCAAGGATGAATCCGTATTTTCTGCCTGCCTCTATGAAAGTGTCAACGCCTGTTCTTCCCCTTGCTGAAGGATCAAAAATAAGGATTACCGGCCAGCTCTTTTTATTATCATAATGTGCCGGCAGATAAAGACTATAACTCTGTCCAATCGCTTCACGGCACCGGATTGTATCAGTAATCTGGTCCGCAGCAAATCCCTGCGGGAACAGTAATGATTGAGCTGTGAAAGCCTGGATGAAGAAGAACAGGCTGAATATCTTTTTAAAGATGGTTCCCATTTTCCGGATTTGTTCTGGCTTGTGTTTTCCGCCATCCGAAGATATTAATTTAACTTGTATTTTTTCTTGCTTACGCGAAGCGGAAGGACAACTTGAAAAAGGTAGGGAAAGTGGACGAGAGTGTGAGACAAAGGCATATGGTTCACAGCATATTAATAAATATCACGTATTATTGTATGATATTTCATACATTATAATTATATTTGATGCGTAATGAGTGATATTTCATACATAAAGTGGGATGCGCTGAGCGACAGGGCGGTGAACGAGCTGCTTGGAAGCTTTATCAGGCAGTCACGCATCCGGCAGAACAAAACCCAGGATCAGCTGGCTAAGGAGGCGGGCATAGCGCGCTCCACGCTTAGTCTTTTCGAGAAAGGCGAAAACTCAAGCCTGATGGTCTTCATTCAGCTCCTCCGGGCACTCAGCCTCCTCGATCTTCTGAAGGAATTCGAAATAAGGGAGCAGCTCAGCCCTTTGCAGCTTGCCAGGCTTGAACATTCGAAACGGCAGAGAGTAAAGCCTAAAAGCAAAAAGAGTATCAATCCTGAATAGACCGAATATGGTTTCAACAGCTTTTGTAAAAATATGGGGACATGCAGCGGGCGCGGTAGCCTGGGATGATGCAACGGGAACCGGATCGTTTGAATTCGAACCCTCATTTAGGAAAACCGGGCATGACCTTGCCCCTCTTATGATGCCAATATCAGGATCTGAAGGCAGGATATGGTCTTTCCCGGAGCTTCGAAGGAGTGAAGTATTCAAAGGGTTGCCGGGTATGCTGGCAGATGTTCTCCCCGACAGGTTCGGGAATCTGCTAATTGATTCCTGGCTTGCCCGGCGCGGCCGTCCCGCTGGAAGCATGAATCCCGTTGAGATACTTTGTTACATAGGAAAGAGAGGCATGGGAGCACTCGAATTTGAGCCTCCGGTGCCCAAAGGCAGCAATGCGGCCACAAAAATTGAGATCGGCGAGATGGTAAGCCTGGCAAATGAGATCCTCTCAGGACGTACCGGCTTCTCGGCAAACATGTCAGCCGACAAGGCAAAAGCTCTCTCCGACATACTTAAGATCGGAACTTCGGCAGGAGGAGCAAGGGCAAAGGCAGTAATAGCATTCAATTCAGCTACCGGCGAAGTGCGAAGCGGACAGGCAGCCGCACCGGCTGGTTTTGAGCACTGGATAGTGAAATTTGACGGAGTCACCGATAAACAGATGGGAAGCTCTTTTGGTTACGGGCGGGTTGAGATGGCATATCACCTGATGGCAAAGGACTCCGGCATTGAAATGACAGAATGCCGTCTGCTTGAAGAGAACGGAAGGGCACATTTCATGACCCGTCGTTTCGACCGGACAGATTCCGGCGAGAAGCTCCATATGCAGAGCTTATGCGCTATGCGCCATTTCGATTTCAACGATGTGGAGAGCTTTGGATATGAACAGCTCTTTGAGACTCTCAGATTGTTAAAACTGCCCCATCCCCGGTCTGAGCAGCTATTCCGCAGGATGGTATTCAACGTTCTTGCCCGTAATTGTGACGACCATACAAAGAATTTTGCCTTTGTGATGAACACAGAGAGCCGGTGGGACCTCTCCCCAGCTTATGATCTTTGTCACACATTCAATCCTGCAAATCCGTGGGTGAGCCACCAGGCACTGAGCGTTAATGGAAAGAGGACGAATATTACACGAGCTGATTTTCTGGAAGTTGCAAAACAAATGAACATAAAGAAAGCCGGAAGCATTATAGACCAGGTTAATGATGCTGTCCGGGACTGGAGCAGCTATGCAAAAAAGACCGAAGTCTCTGCTAAGCTTGAAAAGGCAATCAGGCTGACGCTGTTAAAGGTCTGACTTGCGCTACGTAATGTCTTGCAGGTCTTGCAAGACGGAGCGAAGCGACCAGACTTGCATGACGGAGCGAAGCGACCAGACTTGCATGACGGAGCGAAGCGACCAGACTTGCATGACGGAGCGAAGCGACCAGACTTGCATGACTTACACCAGGAAGAAAGTTATAAAGGGCAATAGGTTTCTTTTATAATTAACTATTTAAGGAGGACAAACGCTGCCCACATAAAAGGCTGACGCGGATATTCTTTCTTCATATAATTCTGTGCCAACCTGAAGGCTTCTCCGACCGCCTTCCCGGAAAACCACTCCTTGTAAAACTGGCCCATCAGCTCCGATGTCTGGTAATCGGGTATCTGCCACAGGCTCATCAGAATGTTTTTTGCTCCGGCCATCCTGAAGGAGCGCTGAAGTCCGAATACACCTTCGCTGCCCCTGATCTCACCCAAACCTGTTTCGCATGCTGAAAGAACGATAAGCTGGGTGGCCGGCAGATACATATTTGATACTTCATAGGCTGTAAGTATGCCGTCGTCCATACCGGAAGGAACCTTTTCACCCGACCAGAAATGATTTGCACCGGCAAAGGCAAGGCCTGACCTCATCAGCGGATTGCCGGACGATCTGAAGCCCGGCATGACACTTTTTCCTGATGCCTTCAATCCGGTTTTATTGTAATTCTTACTGACATCAGGGAAGAAGAATCCATGTGTGGCAATGTGAATTACATCAGGACTTGATTTCCTATATAGATTTTTTATAGATTCTTCAGTGGCTTCAGTACCAGATATAACAACAGATGTGATGCGTTTGTGATCTGCAATCTTTCTGATATTTTCTATTTCTGTCATCGTGCCTTCAAGGTACATAAATGGCCCGCCACGGGGATTCTCCCGGCTTAGTGAAGGACCTGCATCATAATCAATTCCTCCGTAAAGGGTTATCTCCTTTACCGGGGAGCTTTTCTTCCTGACAGTAAGCTGAGCAGTGCTGCTGAGCTGATCGAGCCTGAACCGGTCAGACAAAAGATGTGTCTCATCGCAGGGAATCGCTGAAAATGAAAGCTGATAAAGCCTTCCGGAAGCAGAAAAATGGACTGTTCTTATCCCCTGAAGCTGTTTCTCCAGAGGTTTCCAGAGGAGGTTGTAAAGATGCTCTCCTTCTTCCATGCCCGCTGTCCCGAAACGTCCCGGCCAGTTATAGAGGCTGTTTATAAAATTGTCCTCTCCGCGGTTATTCCCGGAGAGAAGCGAATCGAGCTGCCTCCCTTCAAACAGGGTGACCATCCGGGGGTAAGGATCGCCCTTTTTAAGTATCAGCGCAGCATAAACCGTGCTGTCGGTCCATTTCTCACCATTGAAATAGGGGAAGCTCGAAAATTCAATCGCAGCCTCTCCTCCTTTCAGCGATTTCTGAACATCCTGCCAGCGGGCATTCTGCAGTTCCTTAAGCCCGCTCTTCTGCGAATAGATCCTGGTGATCTGCTTCTCAAGGTCGTTGGCGCTTGCTTCAACCAGCTTCAGATCGCTCCTCTGCTGCGACAACGGAAGGGAATACTCCCGCGACAGCGATGCTCTTAAGCTGAGCCACGAATTATATTTCCTGATAGCTGAAGTGTCATTGCTGTTAAGGATAAAGTTGCGTATCTGCTTATCTGAATTAAGAAGAAGTCCCTTGGCCTGCAATTCAATATCGTAAGCTTCGCCTGCTATTGACGGATCGTTCGCCTGCTGCTTAAGGATGAAGCTCTGGTAGGTTCTGAAGAAATAAAGGACCCTTTTCAGGTATTTTTCCTTCTCGTCTTCCGACAGGAAGCTGAACTGCTGCCTGATCTGAGCCATGAATGAATCCCTTGCCTGCCTGTATGCCGAAGCAGCTTTATCGTTCTTACCCCTGAACTGGTAGAAGAGAGCCAGGTTGCAGAGCGTTGAGGAATAGTCCGGATGATTTTCGCCATAAGCTTTCTTCAGAATATCAAGAGCCTGAAGGTACATATCTTCAGCCTCCTTGTCCTTACCGGTTTCATCATACACTTCTGCAAGGTTATTCAATGCCTGTGCATAACTCCCGTGAAGCTCACCCAATGTTTTCCTGTAGATCTCCAGCACCTGCTTCAGCATCTCCTCAGCCTTCGGATAATCACCCTTATCGCTGTAAAACAGGGCAAGATTGTTTAATGATACTGCATAATTGACATGCTCCTCGCCAAAGACTCTCCTGCAGATATCCAGCGCCTGGATAAGCATTGCCTCAGCCCTGGCCTGGTTACCCGTTTCGGAATAGAAAAGCGCGAGGTTATTCAGAACGACTCCGTAATCGGGATGATCCTCACCAAGCACCTGTTTCCTGATTGCCAGGGCCTGCAGGTAAAGAGGCTCTGCCTTATCATAATTGCCTGTCTCCTGGTAAAAGAGCGCCATATTGTTGAGTGAAGTTGCATAAGCGGGGTGCCACTCTCCGAAAAGCTTCTTCCTGGCAGCCATCGCCTCAATAAAATATGATTCAGCCTTGTTATAGTTTCCGGTGCTCTGGTATAATGCTCCCAGGTTATTCAGGGAGATGGCATAAGAAGGACTCTCATCGCCATACACTTTTCTGACAACGGACAATGCTTTAAGGTAGAGCGACTCAGCCTCTTCATACCTGCCAGTTTTGAAGTACAGCTCAGCCAGGTTATTTGCTGAAATAGCATATTCGGGCGAATCAGGTCCGGGATCCTTCTCCCGGATCTTCAATGCTCTGAGGAAGAATGATCCGGCCTTCGAATAGTCTCCCATATCATCATAAAAAGTACCGATATTATTTATGTCCGCAGCAGTCCGCCGGTCCTCCGGTCCAAATAGCTTCTGGCTGATCTCCAGGCTTTTCAGGAAGAGAGGTTCAGCCTTCTGATAGCTGCCGCTCTTCTGGTAAAGAGATGCAAGGTTGCTCAGGGGAATCGAATATTGTGAACTCTCCTCCCCGAACCTGGTCCTGCTGACATCGAGCGACTGCAGGTAATATTTCTCCGCCTCGGCAAATTTGTCCTCGAGACGGAACGATTCCGCCAGCTTGTTGATGGCAATCAGGTAATTCGGGCTGTTCTGTCCATTTTTCTTCTCATAGATATCCTTTGCCCGCAGGAAATAATCCTCAGCCCTGGTGTATTTATGATCCTTGCTGAAGCAGTCGGCGGTATAAAAAAGGTACCAGGTATAATATGCCGTGTCGGTGGTGCCATAAATCTTCTGCAGGTAAGGCAGGATCTTTTCAAACTCCATAGCTGCCCTTTCATAGCTCCCGGCATTGTAATACTTGAATGCAGTGTCGATATTCTGCGCCCCCAACCCGCTGTAAAGAAGAGATAAGGTGAAGAGTATTGAAAGCCTGATCTTTATGTTGAAGCTAAGGTTGTGCATTGGTTTGAAAGAAGATAAAGGTATAAAAAAATGGCGACCGGTGACCGGCAGACCCCCACCACGCATACGCGTGGTTGCCCCCTGAAGGGGGCCTGATTCATAACTTGATTGAGGGAGTGTACTGCACCGATCCCCAAGAAAACCCGCTTTGCGAGGATAAGCTCCGTGAGTTAAACCTCTACAGCTTCTTCAGCTCCAGCTCGTAGTCATACTTTAAATCCTCATGGATGGAGCTGAGCTTTTCCCTGATTGTCCCTATTTGCCTTATATAAAGATTCCGCAGCGCTGCATTCCCCTGAATGGAGGGGGTGAATTCTTTCATTTTTAAACAATAATAGATAAGCAGATCTATCTCCGTTTTTTTATTTTGTGAGTATCTGATATATTTCCTGGTGTTGAACAAAATCCTGCGAAGGCATTTTTTAATAAAATAATAGCTTTTCTTATTTATCATCTCAAACTGCTGATCAATCTCTTTTTTTACGCTTTCAACATACGATGCCTCATCAGATGATTCAAACAGAAGGTAAGTAAGCAGCTCCTTGTTCTCCTTTTTGAATCTTGACAACCGGAGACAAAGATTCCGGAGCTCTTTAGGTGTCAGGTTAAGTAATTCATGACTGATCTCTTTTACAGTAACAGCTTTCATTATTCAATTGAAAAAATGTATCATACATCGTTTATTATTGACAAAGGTATTGTTTTTACGGGGTGGTCATGAAATCTTGCAATAGTCTCATCCTATAATCACTTATTCAGAACCACCAACCCTCTCATAAATGCTGCAGGCATGCAGGACTGGTGCCATTCATCGGGGAATACAAATGATTCGACTGACAAGCCCGGGTAATTTCTCGATCTGAGCGTGGCGGCCATGCGGTTCATATCTGCTACCATGACCGAGTCTTCTTTTCCGCCTACGGTCATGCACAGCTTTGCATTAAGATCCTTATGGGTTGAAGCAAATTTATTTTCCAAATCGAACAGTAATCCATTTCCAAATGAGATGGAAGGGCTTCCGGCAAAGTATTTAGTAAAGAGCTCAGGCCTGGTAAAGAGCGTATAAAGTGAAAAGAGTCCTCCGTAGGAATAGCCACCGAGACATCTTTCGCCGGTGGAGACTCTGTAATTTGATTCAATAAAAGGGATCAGCTCTTTTGCAATAAAATCGAGAAACTTATCTGAGCCTCCTGATTTAACATTGAATTCTCTGCCTGTAATCTCTGAGAGCGACTTGTTCCAGTATTCATCAGTAGATGGCTCATTAACCGGTGTAAGGTCCCTTGTTCTGTAGTCTGCCCAATCGGCCATATCGCGTAATTTATAGCCGATGCCGACAAAAATTATCTCAGGCTGACCCTGCGGCGGTATCTCAAAAATGCTCACCATGTTCGCTATCATTGAGAAAGCGCGGTTTCCATCTGTATAATACCAGGCAGGGTATTTCTTCTCCTTGTTCAGCAAGTATGTTACAGGCAGCTTGACAAAGATGTTCATTTCGCGGTCAAGTATCTGTGAATAGAAGCTTCTCATTTCCGTATTCGGAACAGTGGCCGGAGGGTAGCCTGTTGTTTCTTTTACATCTTTTAGCTGCTGCGAAAAAGTGACAGGAGCAAATGCAACAAATAAAACTGCCGGAAGGATAATCAGCAGTATTGAACGTGGATTATAATGCTTTTTCATGGTGAACCAGGTTTTTGTAATTTAATGTTCTTCACATTTAAACTGCAGATCAAATTTAGGTCAATATCGCATGCAAGGCAAGTTTATCTGCTGTCCTTCAGAGAAATCTGCAAACATATAAGATCCCCTCACCGTAGAGCTTGTCCGCCAACCTTGCTCTGCCGTCCGCGTGACGCCGAAGGAAGGAGCCTGTTTGCGATGCTCAGTTTTTTATAGCACCTGAACCTTTGAATACAATAGTCTTTCCGGTTCTGGCCGATTCCCTTGCAGCATCAAGAATCCTGACCACCATTATATTGTTTTTCAGTGAATACGGGTCATAATCAGTCATAGTTATTTTTCCCCGTATGACTTCAGCGAAATAAGCAAATGGGTCTTCGTACACAGCTATATCATTTGAAGTTACCCGGCGGAACACTTCATCGCGGGTTTGCTGGTTTTTAAGCCTCATTTCCTTAGCGTTCTGTGCAATGATGTAACCTTTATCCCCATAGATTTCCATATCCTTTCTGCCGAAAGGCCAGTTCCATGATGCCTGGATAACACATGTGCAGCCAGGATAAGAAACAATGATAGTCGCATCATCATCGACCTTCGGATAAACTTCCGGCTTAAGCTGCCTTATTACAGCTGTGACAGAAACCGGTTCCTGTCCCCTGGTCAGATAGGTCATCAGATTTGCCCCGTAACAGCCAAAATCAACAACAGCTCCTCCGCCATTTTGCACCGGATCTGTGAGCCATTCGAGGAACTCTTTGCTGCATCCTATCTCCCTGGGTCCCTGATGTCCATCGTGAATGACAACTCTTTTAAGCTTTCCGACAAAACTGCTGTCGTTCACCAATTGCCACGATTTAGCAGTAGAAGGATACCATGAAGTCTCATAATCGGTGAGCAGGTATATTTTGTATTTTGCAGCTAAATCCTGCATTTCCCCGGCATATTTCATTGAAGTCGCAAGAGGTTTCTCAACCATAACATGGATCCCTCTTGGAGCACAAGCCTCAACAACAGCCAGGTGCTCGTAAATTGAACCAAATGCGACTACAGCTTCAGGTTTTACCTGTTCCAGCATTCTTTCCAGGTTGTTATATACTAAGGTTGTATCAAAATGGAAAGATCTGGCATATTTTCCGACAATTTCCCGGTTGGGTTCATATATGCCGACAATCTTCATGTACGGCATATCTTTTTTGCCAAGGATAAATCCTATATGATCGTGTGTCATTCCTGCAATGGCGATCCTGACAGGTTTCTGCAGCTGAGTTTGCGCTTTCAGCATTACTGTTGTTAAAATCAGAATTACTGTAAAAGCTATTCTTAAGAGATTTTTCATTGTTTTTTATTTAAAGATATCTTTTGATGAAGATCTTGTCAAATAATTACATGAAAAACTTATTAGAAGAAGGAGGGGGAGAAAGAGAGGGTTGAAGGGTATTAAGGTGTTAGGGTATTAAGGTGTTAGGGTATTAAGGTGTTAGGGTATTAAGGTGTTAGGGTATTAGGGTGTTAGGGTATTAAGGTGTTAGGGTATTAAGGTGTTAGGGTATTAGGGTGTTAGGGTATTAAGGTATTAAGGTATTAAGGTTTTAGGGTATTAGGGTGTAATGGTAT
>Ga0182019_10000172_pt1 | contig 32085 bp, 29 predicted proteins | sample 812E2MmetaG_FD_120483 | JGI IMG/M metagenome (GOLD analysis project Ga0182019, IMG submission 120483) | Permafrost microbial communities from Stordalen Mire, Sweden - 812E2M metaG | ecosystem: Environmental > Terrestrial > Soil > Wetlands > Permafrost | place: Sweden: Stordalen | collected...
AACTCCGAACTGCGGCCCGGTGTTCCCGCCTTCCGGCGTTCCGGCCTATTTAAGCCACGGCGACCAGGCGGGCTGGGTGTTGTTGCCTTCGGTGGTGAGCTGGACGACGGCGTTGCCGTTGAGATCCATCGTGCAGATCTGGTATTTGCCCGTCCTGACGGATGAGAAAATGATCTTTTTCCCATTGGGACTGAAGGACGGGCTTTCGTTGCTCCCCTGCCTGGTGAGGCGCACGCGGGCCCCGGAGAGGACGTCCTGAAGGTAGATCTGAAATTCATTCCCCTCCTTGGACGCGTACACGAACAGCTTCCCATCCGGCGATGGGATCCCCTCGGCGTTGTAGCCGCCTTCCGTGGTCAGGCGGCGCACGTCAAGGCCGCTGGAATCCATGAGAAAAATCTGCGGCGAGCCCAGACGGTCGGAGGTGAACAGAATGGAATCGCCCACGGGGGTGTAGCGGGGATCGGTATCAATGCTGCGGGTGAAGGTGAGGCGGTCCACCGCGCCGGAGGAAAACGAAAACCGGTACACGTCTGTGTTGCCCGTGGTGTCCGCCCCGGCGAAGACCAGCGCGGCGCCGTCGGGGCTCGGCGCGGGCGCCGTGGCGGTGGGAAGGGCGATGCCGAGCCGCCGGACCTTTCCCGCATGCCAGTCCAGGGCCAGGATGGTGGGCGATCCATAAAGATAGGAAGCGTAATAAAGCGTCGCGCCGTCGGGGGACCAGGCCGGGGAGAAGGAGATGGATTTGTGGACGGTGAGGGCCTGCTGCTCCGATCCGTCGGCATCCATGAGGAAGAGTTCCTTGTGGCCGGTGCGGTCGCTCACGAAGGCGATCTTGGTCAGCGTCAGCCCCTTCTGTCCGGTGAGATAGAGGATGAGCTCGTCCGTGAGGGTGTGGGCCATGCTCGGGAAGGCCGCCGGCGTCCCCTTGTAGTTTTTGGAGAGGATGACTTTTTTGGATTTGACTTCATACAGGTTGTGATGCAGGATCATGGCGCCGGTGGTGCGCTCCACTGCCGTGGACAGGAAGAAATCCACGCCCTGCGCTTTCAGGTCCTCGAAGTATTTAATGGGATCTTTTCCCGAGGGCATGGCCGGTTCGATGAGGGTGAAGGCGCCGGCGTTGGTGAGATCCTCCCGAAGGATCCGGTTCCATTCCGGCGCGTCGGGCAACGGCAGGAAGGCGAAATTCAAGCGGGTGATCCCGGGCGTCTTCAGGTCGAGATACAGATCCTCCTGCGCCCCGAGAAACGCGGGAAACATCAGGAGACTACTCAAAACGGAGATGAACGCCCAGTTTGTCTTCATTGAATTCAAAGGGAAGCGGCGGAAGGGGATTGGAGGAGAGCACCGCCCTCAGGGCGGCCCGATCGAAGGCCGGAAAGGGGCTTGGCGTCTGCACCTCCGCGTCGGTGACGCGCCCGCTTTTGGTGATGGTGAAGCGCACCACGCAGGACGTGCCGGCGGGAACCGCGGGCTTGTACCAGTTGGCGGACAGCCGGCTTAAAAATTGCGTCACATAATAATCGAAGGGAAAATAGGCGGCGTCCAGTCCCTGCACGGTGGCTCCCGCCACCACGGGACCGTGGCCGCTTTCCTGCGGGCCCGCCGCGGGTTCGGAGGATTCCGGAGCGGAGACGGGCGCAGGAAGAGCGGCGGGGGCCCCGGTATTTGAGGACGGTTTCTTCTTCGGCGGCGTTGGGGACGGCAGCTTTTTCGGCTCGGCGGCCGGTTTGGCAATGGGCTTCGGGGCGGCCTTCGGCGTGGATTTTCGTCCCGGGATGCCCGGTGCCACGCGAATGGTGATGGTGCGGCCCAAAACCAGCGACCGTGCCGGTTTCCCCAGCGGGCTGGCGATCAGCGCGAAGAAAAACAGGAGGTGTGCGCCGATCGAGACCCCCAAAGTCCACGGCGTGAAGAGGCGTCCTTCCATCGCTACCTTGCCTCGCGGGTCACCAGCCCGATGGAGGAGGCCCCCGCTTCGTCGAGAAGATCCAGCACCTTCACCACGCTCCCGTAGGGCACCTGTTCGTCGGCCTTGAGGTAGACCGCCTGCCCCTTGTGGCTTTGCAGAAGGCCGGGGAGGCGGCGCTTCAGGTCCAGCAGGGTCACGGACTGCTGCTCGATGAAGATCTGTCCCTTTTTATCCACGGTCACCACTAAGGGCTGGGCCGGCTGCTGCGGCATGGCGCCGGCCTGCGAAGCCGGGATCTGGATCTGGATGCCCGACAACAGCAGGGGGGCGGTGATCATGAAGATGATGAGGAGGACGAGGATGACGTCCACCAGCGGCGTGACATTGATTTCGGCGAATTCCTGTTCCGGATTCATGGGAGGGCCCCGGCGGCGTTGAGGACCGCCCGCGGCACGGCTATTGGATCCTCCAGGTCAGGAGGGTGAGGACTTCGAGCTGGAATTCCTCCTGAAGTTCCCGGATGGAGCGGAGTCGGTTGATGAAATAGTTGTACCCGATGAGGGCGGGGATGGCGGCCCCCAGCCCCGCGGCGGTGTTGATGAGGGCCTCCGAGATTCCCGGCGCCACGGTGGCCAGGTTCGCGCTCTGCACGATGCCGATCTGGCGGAACGCGTTCATGATCCCCCACACCGTTCCGAACAGGCCGATGAACGGTGTGGCCGCCGCCGTGGTGGCCAGAAAGGGGAGCCCGGCGCGCAGGGAGCGCACGGCCTTCAGCCCGGCGCGCTCCAGCTCCCGCGCGAGGTTCTCCGGATGCAGGATCTTGTGGTTGACGCTGTCGGCGTTGAACTGCCGGTCCAGCTCGGCGTACGCCGCCAGAAACATTCCGGCCAGCGGTGTTTCCGGCATCTTCTGCGCCGCGTCCTTCATTTCATAAAGGCGTTCGCATTTGCGGAAGAATTCGTGAAAACGAAGGCTCTGCCGCCACGCCCGGCGCACGGCCTTGAATTTGGACGCCATGATCACCCAGGAGAGCGTCGAAAACGCCATCAGGATGAGCAGTACCAGCTTCCCAAGGAAACCGGTTTCATGAAGGAAAACTTGCCAGACCTGGTTCATTGCGAAAAAGGATAACACACAAGAGGGGAGGGGTCAATTGTCAGGATTCCGTCCTCCGGGCGGCACCGGCGCCCGACGATATTTTTCTGATACAATACATCCATGATGTCCATGACGAAAGGGGCCGTGGCGGCCCTGTTGCAGCAGAAGGAAGTCGCATACCTTGAGAACGATGTTTTTGAAGTGCGGTCGTTTTGGAAGGAAACGTGCGTGGACGTGCCGGACCGTGAAATCCACCGTCACGTCTGCGGTGACGGCCCCGCGGCTGAGATCCGCCTTCATCCCTTCAGGACCCTTTACGGCCGCACCTGGCGCATCGGCGGTTGCACTTCCTGCAAGAAGCTCTTCTACTATCCCATTCCGCTGACGGAAGAATAGGCGCAAACCTTGCGTCTGCCATAACATCCTGTTAAAAGGGACCGCGCATGGGCCATGCCATTGAAACGCAAAACCTGACCCGCACCTTCGGCGGCGTCGCCGCGGTGGACCGGCTCTGTCTCACGGTGGAGCGGGGCGAATTCTTCGGCTTTCTGGGGCCCAACGGGGCGGGCAAATCCACCACCATCCACATGCTGACGGGCCTGCTGAAGATCACGTCGGGCTCCGCGCGCATTCTGGACTTCGATCTGCAGCAGGACCCCGTGGAGGTGAAGCGGCGCATCGGCATCGTCCCCGAGGGACTGGCGCTGTTTGACCGCCTCACTGCCCAGGAGTACCTCACCTACACGGGACGGATGTACGGCATGGAGCGCTCCGTCATCCGATCACGGTGCGACGAGCTGCTGGGGCTGATGGATCTTCAGGACCAGCGGAAAAAACTGATTGTGGACTTCAGCCACGGCATGAAGAAAAAGCTGGCCCTCTCGGCCGCCCTCATCCACGAGCCGCAGGTTCTTTTCTTGGACGAGCCCTTCGAGGGACTGGACGCCGTGGCCGCCCGTTCCATCAAGGACATATTGAATTCCCTCACCGCGCACGGCGTCACCATCTTTCTCACCTCCCACATCCTGGAAATCGTGGAGAAGCTGTGCGGCAGTGTGGCCATCATCCACAAAGGGCGGCTCGTGGCGCGCGGCACGCTGGACGCCCTGCGCGAGGGCATTCTTCTGGAGACCGGGGACCAGGAAGCCAAAAAGATGACGCTGGAAGAGATCTTCCTGAGCCGCGTGGAGGCGCCGGAAGCCTCCGCCAAAACCCTCTCCTGGCTGGAATGATGAAATGTTCCTGAACGCGGCCTCCGCCCTGGCATGGCTGCGCTGGCGCATGTTCGTCCACCGCTCCTTCCGCGGATTCGGGCCTTTGAATCTCATCGGCACGATCCTCATCGGCTTCTCTGTCACGGTGCTGGCCTTGGCCATCGGGCTGGGCTTCGCCATCGGGTTTATTACCTCCGTGCAGGGGCACAATACTGAGATGCTGGGGCTGGTGTTCACCCTGGCCTTCGGCTTCATCTTCGGCTCCGTCCTGTTCCTGCCGTTCCTGCACGCGGCAGCGGAGCAGGGGTTCGATGCGCGCCGATGCCTGATCTTTCCCGTTCCGCTGTCCCAGCTTTATGCCATTCTGATGCTCTCGGAACTGGGCGGGGCGCATTACGTGTTCGCCTATCCCACCCTGCTGGCGGTGCTGGCGGCGGGCATCTGGGTCGCACATGGCGCCTTCCTGCCGGCGATGGGCGTGGTTCTGCTGTTTGCGGTAATGACCGCGGTGTGGAGCAATCTGCTGATGCTGGGGCTGCAACGCCTTTTGCAAAAGCGCCGTCTGAGGGAGGCGGTGATCCTGGCCACGGCCTTCATCCTGCTCAGCATCGGCATCCTGCCCCAGGTGGTCATCCAGCGCACCCAGCGTATCAAGGCGCCGGGTTCGATTTCGTCCGCCGGTGGATTCCTGAAAGCGGCCTCCGGGGCCCTCCCGCCCGTATGGGCCTCCAACGCGATGATGGCGTTGCAGGCGGGAAACTGGAAGGGCGTGCCGGCGCCGGCGGCGGGGCTTCTGCTGATGACGCTGGCGGGGATTGGAATGGGGGTTGCGGTGTTTAAACGCGTGGTGCTGGACGTCGCGGACGGCGCTTCAAAGGCGTCGAGGCCCTCCGCCGCCCCGCCGCGCCGGATGGAGGGTGACAGGGTCGGGACGTTCACGGCCTCGCTGGCCCGCCGCATTCCGCCGGAAACCAGGGCCGTTTGGATCAAGGACCTGCACTGCATCATCCGAAGTGGCGCGGGGAGGCTCAGCCTGCTCATGGTGCCGCTGTTGACCCTGTTCCTCGTGAAGGCCTTCACATCCGTCAAGCTCCCCGCCGTGGCGGCGTATGGTGCGGCCGATTATTTGTTCCTGTTCTTCTCCATTTACATCTCCATGTTTGGTCTAAACATGAGCAATAACATCTTCCGGTGGGAGGGGGCCGGGATGAAATCCTATTTTCTGATGCCTGCCCCCGGCCGCCGGGTGCTGATGGGGAAGAACCTGGCCAACGCAACCTTCGCGGAGCTGCTATTCGGGCTTTTCATGGCGACCTTTGCCGTGATCCACCCGCTGCCGCGATTCGGGGTGGTGTTCACGGCATTTTTTTGTTTCACCATCGCGCTCGTGGTGTTCGCGGCGGCGGGGAATATTCTTTCCATATTCTTCCCGAAAAAGCAGGACATTACCTCCTGGAAAGGGTCCGCCCCCTCCACCTCGGCGGGTCTTGTCGGCATGCTCATTCTGATGCTCGTGATGGTCCTTCTGGCCCCGGCCCTTTTGCTGCCGTCATATTTCAAGGTGGCCTGGCTGACGGCGCTGATCCTGCCGATCCTTCTGGTCCTGGCCATGACGGCTTATTCCTACTCCCTCAACCCCGCCGCCCGGTTTCTGGAGAACCGAAGGGAAGACCTCATCCAGACTCTGCGCTCCGCGGACTGATTCCGCAGTGTGAAGCAGGAAACTCCTATGAGCAATGAAGATTCTCCACGCAGTGCGTGGCGAATTATGGATTAGCAATCCAACCATCCGAAAATTCCGGATAGTTCGATCCGATCCGCAGTCAATTGCGCAAGATTCCTCCATAATGAAAATTGACTTGCCCGCCCTTTTTTGATAAGTTAGGATAAGATGAACACGGCAAATATGCGGTATCTATAGGTCCACTTGGAAGGAGGTCAAATGCCTGTAATATCAATGTTTTATGGTATTATCATCCTGATGTTTTATTTTGACAACAAGAAACATCATCGGCCTCACGTCCATGCCCAATATGGCGAATAGGAAGCTGTAGTGGCTCTCGATGATGGGGAGCTTTTGGAAGGCAGCCTGCCGAAACCGAAAATGAGGATTGTCCAGGCATGGATCGAAATCCATAAAGACGAGCTTTTGGCGGATTGGAAATTGGCGGTCGAGGGTCAACAACCGTTCAAGATCGAGCCGCTCAAGTAAGGAGACGAGATGACAAAAGTACTGTCCGCGCAGCCGATGGAGGGTTATAAGCTGAAGGTCGCGCTTTCCAACGGCAAGAAAGGTGTTTTTGACGTCTCTCCGTATCTGGACAAGGGCGTCTTTCAGGAACTGAAAGATCAGGGCTATTTCCGACAGATCAAAGTCGCCTTCGGCGGGGTGATGTGGCCGCATGAACAGGATTTCAGTCCGGAGACCATCGAAGTGGAGCTGCGGGAGCCGCCGATTGACAAGGCGGTGTAGCGGCGGGATGATTTGCGGTCAGCCAGGCAAAAGATGAGTGACTTCCAGGGCATCGTCGGAAAGACGGTGCAGGAGATCGAGGGGCTGGAGCTTAAAGCTTTGGACCAGTGCTCGCGCCAACTTGAGGAAGAGTGATCCATGTCCCTTGCGCTTCCAGATGTGAAAAGACAATTGCAAGATCATTTGCAGGAAGGCCTTCTTATGATTGTGGGCACAGGCCTATCGATGGCAGAGGGAATATCTGGCATGGGGGATCTATCAGTGCATTTGAAATATGTGATGTCAGCTCATGTCGCCAATAATCCCGATCCTGGATGGAATGATATTGTTTCAGCTTTGGATAGCGGCGATAATCTTGAAGCTGCGATGGCTGAAAAATATGAAGTTAGAGGATTAGCCGGATAATGGGCGTCTGCGAAATATCGCGTAATCCGAAAATAGATAGTGTCCATTTATATGGATAATGGAATGGATAATATGAAAGATATCTCCCTCCCCAGCGGCATGCGCGCATATCCGGAGATCGTCCGGGTGGAGGCGTCGGCCGGGGCGGGGAAGACGCGCCACCATCCTTTTTTTCTGAAAATAGCATAATGAAGGTGCAATACTTCATCCATAAGATGAATAAAGGCACATCCAATAGACTGATTCCTCTTGACAAAGTATAGTAAAAGAGCTATAGTTCATTTTGTGAAGGAATTAGGACTTCCCAAGTATACTTCTTCTATGCTATCAGGCCTGGGAAAGCTTGATCGCAAGAGGCTCGGGGAAGTCGTCCGGAGGACCAAGGGGACGGTAATCGTCGTGGAGGCAGCGCAAATTTTGGAGTTGCCATCTGTCAGCACCGCCAAGATATTAGCCCGATGGGCCAAGGCCGGCTGGCTTGCGAGGGTCCGCAGGGGCCTCTATATTCCAATTCCTCTTGAAGCGGCCTCGTCCGATGTGCCTCTGGAAGACGCGTGGATTTTAGCGGCCCGCATTTTCGAACCTTGCTACATCGGAGGTTGGAGCGCGGCGGAGTACTGGGGCATGACTGAACAGATCTTCCGCACGGTAGCCGTTATGACGGCTCAAAAGCCTCGAAAACGGATTTTCACAATGGGTGGAACGGAATTCAAATTACGGACCGTTCCCAAGAGCGCCATGTTCGGCCTTAAGCCGGTATGGAAAGGGCAAATGAAGATTCTGGTTTCCGATCCGGCGCGCACCATCCTCGACATGCTGAACAATCCAACGGTGGGAGGCGGGATCCGCCCCACAACGGATATTCTTAAGAACTGGCTCGAATCAAAAGATAGGAATGTGCCGTTGCTGATGGAATATGCGGACACGTTGGGAAGCGGCGCCGTCTACAAGAGGCTTGGTTACCTGCTGGAAAGCTGTTGCCCGGAGGAGCAGGCCGCCATCGAAACATGCCTGCGAAGCCTCACCAAGGGTTACGCCAGCCTTGATCCCTCACTCGAAAGCGAAAAAATCATTACGCGATGGCGCTTGTGGCTTCCGAAGCATTGGGAAATTGCTTAGATGAAGAAATGAATACGTATAATCAGATCGTCGGCGAAAAACGGACACGGCAGAGGAAGCATCCCGTCCTCAAAATAGGGACAGGCAACGGTTTCATCCCCCGTCCACCCGAAACCGACCCAGTCCCTATTTTCCGCCCAATGAACAATGGAAAATAACTCCCTCCCCAGCGCCGTGAAGAATTATCCGGAGATCGTCCGGGTGGAGGCGTCGGCCGGGGCGGGGAAGACGCGCCATCTGGCCCTGCGGTACATCGCCCTTCTGCTGGCGTCCGATCCCCCGGTCCGCCTGCGCGAGATTCTGGCGGTTACCTTCACCAACAAGGCCGCGCAGGAGATGAAGGAGCGCATCCTCCTTTATCTCAAGCAGTGCGCGCTGGACGATCCGGAGTGCCCCCCCGAACTGTATGAGATCACAGCGGGGATGCCAAGGGAGAAAGTGAGGGAGACGGCCCGCCGCCGGGTGGGCGAGATACTGGATCAATACCACGATTTCAGGGTCACCACCATTGACGCCTTTATCACTTCCATCGCCCGCGCCACGGCGTTGGAGCTGGCGCTCAACCCCGGGTTCGAGGTCAAGCTCGACATGGACCCCTCCATCCGCGGCGCCGTGGATGAGGTGCTGGAGACCCTCTCGCCCGCCATGCCGAAGGCGATGCGCAGCTTGGAGCAGATGTTCGAGACGCTTCAGCGCCTGAAGGGCGACCTGTCGTGGGACCTGGCGGAGGAGCATTTCAAGCGCGTGAAGCGGCTGATCCAGGCCGAGAACAACAAGGGGATGCCCGCGGATTCGGAAGGGTCGCTTGAGGCCATGCTCAAGCTTGAAAACAAGCTGCGCGACGTGCTGAAGGAACGCATCCTCCCCGCCATCGAGGCCGGAACGCTGAAGGTGAACCGGGGCGAAGAGCCGATTGTGCACTTCGTCACGGGCGCCTCCGATGTGGACGGCACGCCGCACGTGTTCCGTCCCGCCGAAAAGGTGTTCAGCAAGGCCACGGTAGGCGGCGCCACTGGATGGGATCAAGTAAATGCCCTGGCCCGCAAGGTCCTGGCGCAACGGGCGCACCTGCTCCTCTCGCCGGGCTTGCCGTTCCTCCATCAGGCCGAGGTCAATCTCGAAAAGCACCGCCGCGAGGGGGGCTATCTTTATCTGGCCGGCCTGTACGAGATCATCCGCGACTTCATCCGCGACATTGGCGGCGTCCCGCTGGTGTACCTCAAGCTGGGGGAGCGCCTCAAGCATTACCTCGTGGATGAATTTCAGGATACCAGTCCCATGCAGTGGAACGTGCTGGAGGTGCTTATCGGGGAGACCCTGGCGCAGGGCGGCACGTTCTTCTACGTGGGCGACAAGAAGCAGGCCATCTACGGATTCAGGGGCGGCGACTATTCCATCTTCGACCGCGCCTCCGATTTCGCCAGCGTCCCCGCGCCGCGCCGCGAGCGCCTTGACGCCAATTACCGCTGCCGGGCGGAGATCATCAAATTCGTGGAGCGCGCCTATGCGCCGGAAAGCCTTCAGGCCTTCATCTCGGTCAATAAACTTGACGACGCCGAGGCCGACGCGGACGAAATCCTGGAGCACTTTGCCCGCGTGGACCAGCCGCCGCGGCACGACGGGGGATTCGTGAGGGTGGAAGTCTGCCCGGCGGAGGAAGCGCCCAAAGAGGAAGCCGATGGCGCCATTATGGAGCGCCTCGTCGCGCTCCTTCATGACGATTTGTTGAAACGCTTCAAGCACGAAGAGGTGGCCCTGCTGGTCCGGAAGAACAGCGAGGCGGCGGACCTGGTGCGGGCCCTGATTCAGAATGACATTCCCGCCGTCTCTCCCACCGCCCTGGGACTTCTGGCCTCGCCGCGCGTGAAGGAACTGCTCGGCTTCTTGAAATTTCTGGATTCGCCCCCCGACGACATGGCCTTCGCCGAATGGATCCTGAGCCCCGTATTCCTGGCGGCCTCGGGATTGCCCGCAGGGGCCGACGACGTGCGCGCCTTTCTGCTCGACACCGCGCGCCTCGGGCGTCCGCGCTACACCGCCTTCCGTTCGCGTTATCCCGAAATCTGGGAAAAGTGCCTCGCGCCGTTCTTCGAGCAGGTCGGTTTTCTGCCGCCCTACGATCTGGTGAGCCGCATCCTTTCGTCCTATGATGCCTGCGGCCGCTTTCCCGGCGACACCGCCTTCTTCACCTGTTTCCTGGAACTGCTGAAGAACCTCGAGGATGATGGCGAAAACAGCCTTCAGCTTCTGTTGAAAACCGTGAAGGCGGCGCAGGAGGATGAGACCGAAGACACCCTCGGCGCCGTGCGCCTGCCCGAATACCTGAGCGCCGTGCGCGTCATCACCACGCACAAGGCCAAGGGGCTGCAATACCCCGTGGTGGTGCTCCCCTTCGCCTATCTGAACGACCGGCGCGACAGCGACTATTTTCTGGAGGCTGACGGCAAGCTTCTGCCCTATCATCTCACCAAAAAGAACCTGGAAAATTATCCGGCGGAGCTTCGGGACCTTTACCGGCGCGAATCCACGCGCCGGGTGATCGAGGAATTGAACGGCTTCTACGTGGCCCTGACGCGCGCCCAGGATGAGCTCCACGTCCTTCTGCCCAATTATCAGAGCCGGAGCTGGAGCCAGAAGCTTCAGAGCCCTATTCCTTATGGCGATGCCGAGTACGGAACGCGCATGGAGAAGATGGTGGGCGAAGGGGAGAAGAAGCGGCCGACAGTGGAGACCATGACGGTGGCCCCCGCTTCGGGCGGTCATGCGTGGAGCAAGCGGCTGGTGAGGCGTCGGCACGATGCCGACCTGCTGACGGACGGGAAGCGCATGGAGAAGATCCGGGAGGGAATCGCGCTGCACAAGGCCCTGCAGACCGTCGAGCCCAAAATTGACATTCCCGATATCTTCCGGCCGTTTTGGGATGTCCCGCCCGGCGCGGAGGTTTTCATCGAAAAGGATATTGCCGACGAACGGGGAGAGATGCACCGCGTGGACCGCCTCATTCTGACGGCGGATGAGGCGCGCGTGGCGGACATCAAGACCGGCGCCGGCGATCCCGTGAAGGACCGCGCCCAGATGAAGCAATACATGGAACTCCTGCGGGGCATTTATCCCGATAAGAAAGTGAAGGGCTATCTTCTTTATTGGGACGCGCTGAAAGTGGAGGCCATGGGATGAGCCGCTGTCTTCTCTTCCCGCTGGGCAGTGATATTCCCGCGCGCTTAGCCGGACTTCTGCTTGAGGAAATCACGGACGGCGATTTTTCGCGGCTTGCCGTGGTTTTCCCCAACGACCGTCCCCAGTATTATCTGAACCGCCGGCTGGCACGCGCCCTCGGTCGCGCTTTTCTGCCTCCCGCGTTTTTTTCCATGGACCGGTTCATGCAGAAATTGTCCGGCGGCGCAGAACTGATGGAGCCGCTGGATGAAACGGCGTTGATGCTGAACATTCTTCCTTCAGCGGAAGGAAAGGCGCTTTCGATTCTGCGCAAGGACCCCGCGCTGGCCTACTATTGGGCCGGCACCCTCACGGCGGCGGTGGAGGAATTGGATCTGGAACTGGTGGCCGACGACGCCCTGCGCGAGGTGCGCCTGGCCTCGGAGGAGACCTCCCGCATCGCCCGCGATCTGCTGGCCTGCCTCTCCGATCTTCGCAAGCGCTTTCATGGCGGCGTGGAGGCGGCCGGAAAGATCACGCGCGGCAGGGCGTATGCGCGCGCCGCCCGGGTGGCGCGGACGGCGGACCTTTCGGAATACGATGCCCTTTGGATCGTCCTCCCCCCCGGAGTGACGAAGGCCGAGGGTCGTGTATTTGAAGAGCTCGCCCTGCGGGACAATGTCACGTTCCTGGCGGAAGGCGAAGCGCCGCCCAAGCTTGCCCTGCCCACGCCGAACACGATGGAAGGCGCGGCGCGGGAGCCGGAGATCCGCCTCTATTCGGGATTCGACGCCCATTCTGAAATCCTGGGCCTTAAGAACGCGCTGGCGGCGGACCCGGATCCCGGGCGCGCGGTCATCGTTCTTGCCAAGCCCGAATCGCTCATCCCGCTCCTGGAGCACGTCCTCTCCACGCTGGACACCCCCTACAACGTTAGTCTCGGCTATCCCTTCGTCCGCACCCCCGTCTTCGCCCTTCTTTCCGCCCTCTTTAAGCTTCAACGCTCCGCGGAGGAGGGACGGTATTACAGCCGCGATTATCTGGCCCTCCTTTTTCATCCCTACATGAAAAACCTGAAGGACGGCATCGAGTCCGAGGCGCGGCGCATGCTGGCCCACGCCCTTGAGGAAAAGCTGATCCAGGGACATCTGGCTTGGGTGTATTTGGATGAATTGGAAAAGGACGCCGCCTTCTTCGACCGCATCGGGTCTTCCATGGCCGAGTCCGTTCCCGGGGCCACGCTTGCCGCCGCACTGATAGGCCTGCACGATTCCTTCATCCGGCCCATGGAACGCGCCGCCACGCTGGCGGAAATGTCGGCGGCCCTTTCGGGCGGACTGCGCCGGCTTCTCGTTCATTCGTCCGCGGCGGCGTATCCATTCTCCGCCGAATATTTCGGCGCGGCCCTCGATTTTCTCGACGGTCTGGCGCGCTCCGAACTGGGCGCCATGACCGCGCCGAAGGGCGTGTCCCTCTGCGATCTGGTGGAGACGCTGGCAGGCGGCGAGCGCGTTCCCTTCAAGGGCATCCCGCTGGAAGGCTTGCAGGTGCTGGGCCTTCTGGAGACGCGCACGCTGGCCTTCGACCGCGTGTACATCCTGGATGTCAACGAAGAGGTCCTGCCCCACGGACGGGTGGAAGACCCCCTTCTGCCGCAGGAGGTGCGCGCCTACCTGGGCCTGCCGGGCCCCAAGGAGAAGGAAGCCCTGCAGGACCACCACTTCCGGCGCCTGCTGGCCGCCTCGTCCGCGTCGCACGTCTTTTTCATCCAGTCGGAGGAAGCCGCCCCCAGCCGGTTCATCGCGCGGCACATCTGGGAGCGGGAAAAGGCGGCCGGCGCCGTGGGGGTATGCCCCTCCATCGCCCTCAATGTAAAATTGGAATTGATGGAATCGCCCGCCCCACGCGTGGAAAAAACTCCGGCCGTGATGGCGGCGCTGGAGGCCCTTTCGTGGTCCGCCTCCTCGCTGGACCAGTATCTGAATTGTCCCATGCAGTTTTATTTCAACCGCGTCCTGGGGCTGAAGGAACGCGAACGCATTGACGAGGACGTGGATCCCACCGGCGTGGGAACGCTTTTGCATGGCGCTCTGGAATCCCTCTACCGTCCCATGCTCAACAGACGGCTGGGGCCTGAGGATTACGAACGCCTGAAGGCGCGCGTGCCGCAGGTGCTGGACGCCGCCTTCGCCGCGGCGGGATGGGAGATGCGGGGTGAGCGCTACCTGATCCACCGCCTGATGGAATCGCGCCTCCGGCGGTTTTTGGACCAGGACGCCGAGCGGGGTGCTTTCCAACCGCTTCACCTGGAATTGGGTCTGGACGGTGTGCTGGGCGGCCGGCGCATCCGCGGCAAGCTGGACCGCGTGGACGCCGTGGCCGACGGGGTGGACGGGGCGTGGCGCATCCTCGACTACAAAAGCGGGACGATTCGGAAATTCATGGGGAAAAGGGCCGCCGCGAACCTCGCCAAGGTCCCGGAGACGCGTGCCGAAATGATCAAGGTCGTGGAGTCGGTGCAGATGCCGGTGTACGCCTGGCTGGCCGCGGAGAAACTCGGTTTCAGCTACGCCGCTATGCAGGTGCGGATCTGCTCATTGAAGGAGTCGGACAAGACCGAAGTTCTGTTCCCCGACGGCGGCTACGGCGAGTCTCTCATGACGGGTATCGCCCTGCCCTGCGTGTTGAATCTGCTGAAGGAAATTCTGAATCCGGCCGTTCCGTTTGAAGTGGATAGGGCCGACGCACGGACCTGCGCCTATTGCGCGTTTGGGGCGCTGTGCGGAGGAAGGTGATAGAATGGGAAGAGCAAAACGTAAATAGTAAATGGTAAATAGTAAAGGGTAAAAGCAAGGGACAGGAACAAGGAATAAAATGCAACGGGCGGTTCACAGCAAGCTGATTTAAAGGAAAGCGAGGCATCCTATGGAAGAACAAAAAAAGATATGTCCGGAATGCAAGGGAACAGGACAGTGCAGGCAGTGCCGCGGCACGGGGAAGATCCCCGGCGGGGGCACGTGCATGCAGTGCGAGCACCGCGGCAACGGCCGCTGCCATCGGTGCCATGGGAAGGGGAACCTGGACTAAAACCAGTTCAAAGTTCAAGGTTCAAAGTTGGGGAGCCGGAAGGCCGGAAAGTCGGACTGAAGTTTAAGGCTTAAAGTTGGGGGGTGGGGCGGTGGGTCATGCGCCGGCGCGCCGTTTCCAAAATCAGGGACGCATAGCGTTCCGAAACAACATTGACATCAAAGACTTCCTCGGTGCGGCGGCGGGCGGCGGCGGCCATGCGGGTGCGCAATTGCGTGTCATGGGCCAGGCGTTCAAGGGCGACAATCCAATCTTCGCGCGATTCACAATAAATGACGGCTTCGTTTTCCGGACCACCGATTTCCATCTGGGCGTCGAGGCGGCTGGCCACCACGGGAAGCCCCGCCGCCATGTACTGGATGATCTTGTATCCGCCCTTGCCGGTGGTCCAGGCGTCCTCGGGTAAGGGCGCCAGCCCCGCGTCCGCTCTTGCGAGGAAGGGCCCCTGGGAGGATTCCGCCCATGAATCGAGCAGGATCGGGATGGTGGTTCGCCCCTCGGGAAGTTTGTCCGAGATGACGTGCAATGTCAGGCCGGGGATGCGGAGAGAGGCTTCCTCCAGAACCGGGATCAGATCGTTCAGATAGCGGAGATTTTCCCCGAGGCCGATCCACACGAACGCCGGTTTTTCGACGGCGCCATGCGCGCGGACGGGGTATTGCGCGCAGTCCACGGCGGTGGGATTCACTTCAACGCGGATGCCGGGGGGAATTCGCTCCGCCAGAATGCGCGTGGCCGCCGAGACCAGCGCCGCGCCGCGGCACATGGCCTCGAACCGGCGGATGCGCCACCGGGCCATGTCGGGTTCATCGCCGTGGAATTTCGGTTTTCCGTACATGACGGCGTCATCCACATCATAGATCCATGGGCCCGACAGGCGGCGCACCAGGCTGCGCTCAGGCCCGAACAGCTTGAATTTTGACACCACCACGAGGTCCGCCCAGCGGAGATCAGGTATCAGCGGCAGGAACCGAAACACCTCCCGCCCGCGCCGCACGGTGCGGATGCGGACTTCGGCCCCCCGCCGGGTCAGCCGCTCCGCCACGGGTTTGAGGCGGAGGCGGAAGGAGGGGATCTCGGGATTGTGGGCCAGAAACAGGATGTGGGGTGCGCGGTCGGTCATGCGGGGATGAATATACCCCCGCGTCAGCGATCATGTCAAGGAAATATCGCTGAGCGGGACAGCGGGAACGCGGGAACGCGGGAACGCGGGAATGCCGGAAAAGGTAATAGAAGAGCTAATAGTTCAGATGTACTTTAGTTTTTGCTTTCAGCCTTCCCGCCTTTAGCCTTCCCGCCTTCCCGCAGATGCGCGTCAGCGCCGGAAGAACGCCAGCACCGTGCGGCCGTAGGCGCGGACGCGTTCGGCGCGCGCTTCGAGGGGAAAGGGCTTGCGGCTTTCGAGAATGAATTGTCCCCCCGGCGCGAGGACGGCGAGGGCCTTTTCAAGGATCTCCTCCAGCCGGTCGCAGTCGTAAGGGGGATCGGCGAAGACGGTGGGAAACACGGCGCCGTCGCGCGCCCACAACTCCAGGCGCCGGTATACGTCCTCGCTGAACGTGGTCAGGGGCAGGTTGAACTTTACCCTGATGGTGTGGATGTTGCGGCAGAGGAGGGCGTTTTTTTCCACGGCGAACACGGGGGCGTGCCCCGTGGAGCAAGCCTCCACGGCCACCATCCCGGTCCCCGAAAAAAGGTCCACAAAGGCGCCCTTTTCCCCGAATTCCAGAATGCTCCACAGGGCTTCGCGCACCAGTCCCTGGGAGGGGCGCAGACCCGGAAGTTCCATCACCGGGATGTCCCGGCCCCTGAGGGTTCCTCTGCAGACCTTCATTGCGCATACCCTTTGAAAAAGAGCTTCAATTCGCCCTTTTTGATGTAATAGACCAGGGGTTGGTCCACTCCGGCCAATTCATATTGTTCGCGCTCGGTAACATAGCGATGCACCTCATAGACGTGCCCGTCGAAGCCCGCCAGGCGGTCGCCCCGGGCGGGGGCGCGCTTCTGGAACGGGTCCGTGTCGCGCCATTTTTTCAGGAGGGCGTCGCTGAGGTCCCTGACGATGCGAAGGGTCGTTCCCATCGCCAGGGAGGGGACCTGGAGATCGCTGCCCTCGAAAGTGCGCATGGATGCGCCCGGAAGGGCCACCGTCAGGGTCCAGGTGCGCACAAGCTGACCGGTCATGCCGGGGGGCGCAGAATCCCTGACGTTCAGAATCTTCGAGGCCCTGAGGGCGTCGAGATACACTTTTATTTCTTCGGGAGTCAGCATCTGTTTGAGAAAAAGATCGGGCGTCGCGGGGCGCTTGAAGTCATACACCGCCGTCCCGTCCCGAAAGAGGCTGAAGCGTTCCGAGGTCCCGTCCTCCAGGGCGCGGAATTCCAGATAATAGGTTGCTTCCGCGCCCGCGCGGAGGGGTGGGGCGGAACCGGGGAACACGCCGATCATCCCGATCAGGCCGGCCAGCGCCATGGCGGCTTGGGAACTGCGGGAAGGCTTCAGGGCGCTCATGGCTTCAGATTGAAAGGACGGAGGGCGAAGGCAATCTCCTCCTCCCGTGTGGCAATCACGCCGTCCATCTTCGCCAGAAGGGCTTTTTCAAGCGCCACCTTCAACTCCGGACCGGCCGGCGCCCCCTTCGCCATCAGGTCGCGTCCGCGGATCAGGAGGGTCGTGTGGCGCAACGTCGTCACAAACAGCTTGATCTTTTCGCGCTGGACGGGATCATTAAAGGCGGCCATGGTCCACAGGATGAACGGGATCCCGGCGGAGCGCAGGGCGGTGTATATCTGGCTGGGAAGCTCCGCGCGATAGAGGCCGATGTTGAGATCGTGGGCCGTGCGGCGATGGCCCTCCACCAATGCGCGGCGCTCCCCTTCAAAACCGAACCGCGCGGCCACGGCGGCAAGCTCCCCGTCGTCCAGGGGTCCGAGAAGGCTCAGGAGACCGAAGACGGCGGGATGGTCCGGGACGGCGCCCTCGATGTGCGCCCAATGCAGGACCTCCTGGGCCGACAGGTAGAGGGTCCGGGTTTCGGCGGAAAGGGAGAGGCGGGGATGGAAGGCCGACAGCAGTCCCAGCGCCTCGAGGCGCTCCAGGGCGCGGTAAGCGTCGGGCAGTTTCAACAGCAATTCCACTTCCTCCCAAAGGCGGAAGCCGGAGATATGGTCGAAGACCTTGTTTTTCAAGGCCACGCGAATGAGCTTTTCGGTGTCGGAGGAGAGCTTGAAATTCAGCCGCTCGCACAGACGGACGGCCCGGAAGGCCCGCGTGGGATCTTCGATGAAGGAGAGCGAATGCAGCACGCGGATGGTGCGGCCTTTGAGGTCCTGCAGACCGCCGAAGTGGTCTTTCAGCCGTCCGAATTCACCGGGGTTGAGGGCCACCACGAGGGTGTTGACCGAAAAATCGCGGCGGTAGAGGTCGTGCTTGAGCGCGGAAGCCTCCACTTCCGGCAGGGCGCCGGGGCGGGCGTAGGTTTCCTTGCGCGCGGTGGCGATGTCCACGCGGCTTCCGTCGGGGAATACCAGGACGCCCGTGAGGAATTTTTCATGGGGATGGAAACGTCCGCCGAGGCGGGTCTCCAGGGTCCGTCCTAAGCGGATGCCCTGGCCCTCCACCACCACGTCCACGTCGCCCACCGGCAGCGACAGCATCAGGTCGCGCACGATGCCCCCCACCAGCCACACCTGCATCCCCATTTCCGCTGCGATCTCCCCCATGGCGCGCAGGCGCGCCAGCCAGGGCTCGGGGACGCGGTTTTCGAGGTTCTTCCGCACCTCCACCACGCGCGGTGTCTGGCGGTCGCTTCCGGCCCCCTCGGGTCCGAGGAGGTTGCGGAAGATGTCCATGCGGGTGATGATACCCGCCACGGCCCCATCCTCCTCGACGAGGATGAAGCGGCGGCCGCGGTCCAGGATCTCCTCCTGAAACGTCTCCACGGCGGCCTCCGGAGAAACCGCCGTCACCCCCGCTTCCATGATGTCCTCACAGGGGGCCTCCGCCATGCCGTGCCCGATGGCGCGGTCTACGAGCTGGCGCGTCACGGCGCCCAGCGGCCGCGCGCCGTCCACGATGGGGAGGGCGTTGATGCGGTGCAGGTTCAGGGTCTCCAGAACCTCGCGCACCGGGGTCTTCGGCCCCGCGGTGAGCACCCGGGACGTCATGATGGCGCGGGCCTGCGTGCGGGAGGGGAGGCGCCGCCGCAGGATTTCAAGCAGGTGCTCCTTGGCTTCGATGAGGGTGAACCCCTTTACGATGGCCGATGCGGCCCCGGGGTGCCCGCCCCCGCCAAGCTCCCGGAGGATGGCGGAAATGTCCACGCGCGGATCACGGCTGCGGCCGATGATGGTGATCTTGCCGTCCTGCTCCACCAGCGCCACGAAGATCTCCTCCCCCATCATCTCCACAAACCGGTGGACGACGAAGGCGATGTCCTCCACAAACCGGCCCACCACCGCCGGTCCCAGCGTGACGCGGAAACCATTCACGGTGTGGGATTCGCGGTCCTGGACAAAGCGGTCCAGGATGCCCCGCTGGTCGGGGTTCAACTCCTGGACCAGATACCGGCGCATGAGGGCCAGATCGGCGCCGCGGGAACTGAGATGCGCCGCGGCCTGAAAATCCTTTTCGGTGGTTTCCAGGAATCGGAAGTTCCCGGTGTCCTCATAGATGCCCATGAGGATCAGGCTGGCCTCCAGCGACGGGATGGGCGCATGGTGTTCCATCAGCCAATGGGTGATCAGGGTGGACACGGAGCCGCACGCCATCGTGTGTACGCTCGCCCAGTCGGGTAAGTGCGGCTCGGCGGGATGGTGGTCGAAGACCGTCAGCGGCACACGGCGCCGGAGGATCAGCTCCTTCAGCGGCCCCAGGCGGTCCAGGCCGTCCGCGTCCACCACAAAAACTTCCGAGATGTCGGTGTGCTCCAGATCACGGGTGGAGATTTCAGGGAGGTGGTAAAGGCGGCTGTGCAGGAGCGTGCGGAGGGTGACCTCCTGGGTGCCTGGAAACCAGGCGGTCAGGTCGGGATGGACCAGGCGCAGGGCCACCATGGCTCCGAAGGCGTCGAGGTCGGCGTTGGGGTGCGTCGTGACGATTTTCACCGCACCCACTTTACCGCCGATGCCCGAACTTTGCAACCGGCGGGACGGAGGGGGAGAGGATTATTATTGAATAATGGACGAAATTGTGTATGATATAGGCGATGCTGCCCTACATGCTTGACATGGTCGGCCTTTCCGACCGCGGTAAAAAACGCACCCTCAACGAGGATTCCTTTTTCATCCAGCCGGAGGAGGGCCTCGGCCTCGTGGCCGACGGCATGGGCGGACACCAGGCGGGGGAGGTGGCCTCCGCCATCATCGCCCGGGTGTTCAAGGATAAACACGCGGCGTTGAAGGAGCGGCCCCCCGACGAGTCCCTGAAATCGCTCATCGAGGAGGCCAACCACATCATCCTCAGCACCTCCAAGGACAATGTGGAGTTCCGGGGGATGGGTTCCACCCTCACCGCCATCCTGTTTTCCGCCGGCGGCTACACCGTGGCGCAGGTGGGCGACAGCCGCGCATACGTACTGCGGGGCGGAAAACTGATTCAAATCACCGAGGACCACTCCCTGGTCCAGGCCCAGATCAACATGGGGGTCATCACGGCCGAGCAGGCGAAGCATTCGCGCCTGAGGCACATCCTCACGCGCTCCATGGGCGGGCATGAAGAGGTTCTGATTGACCTCCGAAGCGGCGACGTGAAGCCCGGCGACCTCTATCTGCTCTGCTCCGACGGCTTCCACGGGGAGCTCACGGAAGAGGAGATCGCCAACCTCCTGGCCCTTCCGGAGGCCCTTTCCGACAAGGCCCGCAACCTCATCCATTTCGCCAACGACCGGGATGGCAGCGACAACATCACGGTGGTCCTGGCGCGCATTACTTCCTAAGTTAAGCGGGAGAGGGCGTCATCCCTCTCCCGTCCCGATCAAGGCATCGGGATTCCAAAATCTCCTAATATGGAAACCGTCCCGTCTTGTCCCGGCAGGGCCAGTCCAAGCCGGCCATGATTTTATTAAAGAGGTAGGGGCACGGCATGCTGTGCCCTTGTAATCCTGTGAGGGAACCGTCTTCTCTCGCCGTGGGAAGTGAATTCCGAATTGCACAGGGGAAAGGCTGGTGGGGCGGACAGGCCCGGGTCTTGCCGGTCATTCATGCTATAATCACCATGGAGTTCATTATGCTTGAAATTCTTGAAGCTAAACCGCTTGCGGGGTACAAATTGTGGATCAGATTTTCCGATGGACGCACTGGGGAAGTGAATTTATCCCACTTGGTCGGCAAAGGGGTATTCACGGCATGGGAAGATCCGGAGACATTCAAAGAAGCATTTTTGGATTCCGTCGGAGGCACCGTGGCATGGCCTGGGGATATCCAATTATGCCCCGACTCGCTTTATGAAGAACTGACGGGGATCCGCCCCGATGCGCCTCTCGTCTCCCGTGCCTGAGATTTGTCGCTTTTTCGGCATCATCATTTTCATCTATTACAATGAACACAATCCTCCGCATTTTCACGCCGTCTACGGCGAAGAGAGGGCTTCATTCACCATTTCCAATTTAGCGCTGATGCGGGGGAGCCTTCCGCCGCGGGCATTCGCGATGGTCCTGGAATGGGCCTTTATGCACAGGTACGACCTTCAACGCGCTTGGGATCAGGCCGCCGAGAATCAAAAGCCCGATAAAATAGAACCGCTGCGTTAAGCCTATCAAATTCAAAAACGTAACTTATGACCGCCTGAAGGCCGAACGATTACACAGCCGGGGGCGGCTGTGCCACATTCGGAAAGTCTCCTTCACGCATGCTGCGCATTCGGGCCAAGGATGAACCCGATTATTTCAATTTCAAATTATCCGGCCCCTATTTTGCGATGACGTTCAATCTATGATGGCCAGGAATTGACATGGACACCGAGTTAAGGAGGCAACCGGGGACTGGCTGGTGGGGCGGGAGGGTGTGATGCCTGTCCCCGGTTGCAAGGCATAGCAAGCGGACAGTCCCCTTGCCGGGAAAGCCCGGCCCTCGCTTCCATCTGCCGCAGGGAGCGCCGCTGAAACGTTGCGTTGCCGCTTGCAAGGCTGAACATCTGTTACGGTACAGAAGTGGAAGTCGCGCATGCCTGCCCTTCTCAATCCCGTTTGGAAGCTGAATCTTTCAGCCTCAGCCGGACTTCCGTCATGCCGCCCTTGGGAACCAGCTCCATCGGCAGGTCCGAGTGGGAAAAAACATCCAGCATCTTCAGATTATCGGTAATCACGCCGGCGCGGAACTCGGCGATCCCGCCGGCGCGGGCGATGCGCGCCAGATGACGCAGGAGATGGGTGGCCGTCCCCAGCCCCTGATGCGCCTCGTCCACCAAAAACGACAGCTCGGCCGTTCCCGGCACGGTGACGTCACCCGTGAAAAACCGGCCCGTTCCGATGAGCAGATCAACGTCCTCCTCCCGGACCACCGCCACCAGCGCCATATGGGATTGGAAATCCACGTCCGTGTAGTAGCGAAGTTCCTCCGGCGACAGTTCGCGCTTGGCCTGGAAAAAACGCAGATAGGCGGATTCCGGGGAGAGGCGGCGCACCAGGTCCTGCAGGGCCTCCCGGTCGTCGGGGCGGATGGCGCGAATCAGGACCGGGCTTCCGTCTCCCAGCTTTTCCCAGGCGGCATAGTTTTTCAGGTCACACATGCTAATTCCTAATTTCCTACGTTTGGAACCTGGAATTTCGCGAACATGTCGAAGGGGGAACGCCGCTTAAGGGACCGTCTCCGCCAATTCCTCCCATGCCTTGTAGGCGCGGCGGAGGTGGGGGATGGTGATGGAGCCTCCCACGATGAGGCCGATGTTGAGGGCTTCGGTCAATTCCGCCGCCGTCACCCCCGCTTCCCTGCATTGGAGGATGTGGTACTTCACACAATCATCGCAGCGCAGGACGAGGGAGGCTGTCAAACCCAGAAGTTCCTTCGTTTTCGCATCCAGCGCCCCCGCCTCGTACGCCTGGGCATCCAGACTGTAAAAGCGCTTGATGCCCAGATTGGCGTGCTTCATCACGAGATCATTGAGCGCTTCGCGTTCCTTTTGAAACCGGTCGGTGTGTTTATGATCAGCCATGCTGCGCCTCCTCGAATAGCCAGGTGGAAAGGTAGCGCTCGCCGGGATCGGGCAGAATGACGACGATCATTTTGCCGGCGTTTTCCCTGCGCGAGGCCACCTGGACGGCCCCCCACAATGCCGCGCCGGAGGAGATGCCCGCCAGGATGCCTTCTTCTTTGGCGAGGCGGCGGGCCGTTTCGCCCGCATCCGCGTCCTTGACGCGGATGATCTCATCAAGGATCTTCATGTTCAGGATCCCGGGGACGAACCCGGCGCCGATGCCCTGGATCTTGTGGGGGCCGGGGGCTCCGCCGGAAAGGACCGGCGAGGTGTCGGGCTCCACCGCCACGGCCTTGAACGAGGGCTTGAGCTTTTTGATCACCTCCGCCACGCCGGTGATGGTCCCGCCCGTGCCCACGCCCGCCACCAGAACGTCGGCCTTCCCCGCCGTGTCCTCCCAGATTTCCAGGGCCGTGGTGCGGCGATGGACCTCCGGATTGGCCGGGTTGTTGAATTGCTGGGGCATGAAATAGCGCGGATTTTCCCCGGAAATCTCCTCCGCCTTCTTTATGGCGCCCTTCATGCCTTCCGCGCCGGGCGTCAGGACCAGCTCCGCGCCCAGGGCCTTCAACAATTTGCGGCGCTCCACGCTCATGGTTTCGGGCATGGTGAGGATGAGTTTGTATTTTTTGCAGGACGCCACGAAAGCGAGGGCGATCCCGGTGTTCCCGCTGGTGGGTTCCACCAGGGTGTCCCCCGGCTTGATCTTCCCCTCCTTCTCGGCCGCCTCGATCATGGCGGCGCCGATGCGGTCCTTGACGCTGGAAAGGGGGTTGAAGAATTCCAGTTTGGCCACCAGCTCCGCGGGCAGACCGCGCCCGAAGCGGTTCAGTCGGACCAGGGGCGTGTTGCCGATCGTGTCCACTATGCTCTCGGAGATGGGGGGGCGATGCTTGCGGTCCATGGTGTTTTTTCCTCCGTATCAATTCAAATTCCGGAGCCCTGGTCAAACAGGGCATCCTGGAACCGGCCCTGCATGATGCGGCTGTTGGGGGGAACATCCCGCGTCAGCCATACATTCCCTCCAATGATGGAGCCCCGTCCGATGGTAATGCGCCCGAGCAGTGTGGCGCCGGAATAAATGATGACGTCATCCTCCACGATGGGATGGCGGGGGATCCCCTTGATGGGCCGTCCCTGCGCGTCGAGGGGAAAGCTCCTGGCCCCCAGTGTGACGCCCTGGTAGATCCGCACGTTGGCGCCGATGGCGCACGTTTCCCCGATGACGATTCCCGTGCCGTGGTCCATGAAAAAATGCTCCCCGATGGCGGCCCCCGGATGGATATCAATACCCGTGGCGCTGTGGGCGAGCTCGCTGATGATGCGCGGAATGAGGGGGACACCAAGGCGCTCGAGCGCGTGGGCGATCCGGTGGTGCGTCAGCGCCAGGATGCTGGGGTAGCAGAAGATGGTTTCACCGGGACTCTTGGCGGCGGGGTCGCCCTTGAAGGCGGCCTCCACGTCCATGGCCAGTTGACGCCGGAGGTCCGGCAGGTTTCGGATCAACGCCATAGCCGCCGCCTGCGCGCGTTTCCGGCAATCGGAACATCGGGCCGGGTCCTCCTCCGGGCAGGCGAAGCACAGGCCGCGTTCGATCTGCTCGGAAAGGGCCAGATAAACTTCGTCCAGCGCCGCCCCGATGTGAAATCGCAGAGTCTGCGGTTTCAGGTCCGACCGGCCGAAATATCCGGGAAAGAGGATGCTTTGAAGGCGCTGGACGATGGTCTTGAGGGTTTCCATGGACGGCATGGGAACATCATGGTTGCTTCGGTGCGCCACGCGTTCGTAGGAGGCGGGGCTGCTCAATTCCATGGCGGTTTGTTCAATGATCTCTTCATGGGGGGGTGTGGTCTCTTTTCGCATGACGTCCATTTAAGTGTAATTTCTCCCCCCTGTCAAGGCGGCGGGGCCCCTCGGACGGAGGGGGCGACGGCGCCGGGAGGGATACCATCTATGATAAAATCCATGGGTGAGCATGGAAACGCGGGCGTTTGGACCCCATCACACGGGACACGGGCCGGTCGGCACCCTCTGCCGGAGCGGACGCAGACGGGCCGGAAGTTTCCGCCATTTGGAGCGGCCGCCATCAGGGGGAGCGCTGTGCTGAACGGAGAGCAAACCCCGCATGGCCGGGGGCACGGAATGATGCGGATCAGGAGCTACAGGATCATTTTTCCCATTCTGACCCTCCATTTTCTGGCCATCCCCTTGCTGGTTTGGTGGGTGTTGGGGCTTTATGAACACTCCATGTGGGAGGCGCAGGAAAAGCTGGGCCGCACGTTTCTCCAGCGGGTCCAGGACGAGATCGCCGTTCATCAAATGGCCACCCGCGACAGCCTTCAGATTCAGAAAACCATAGACCATATGTATGCTTCGCATTCGTTCACCGCCCTGACGGTTTACGATGATGACGGACGGCGCGTGGCCTTCAAGGGGGACGATGCGGGGACCGGCATGCGTCTGGAGGATGTCACGCGCATGGAAGTGGGACCCCAGAAAGACGTGATGAAGGTGACCCATTGGGTCCGGAATGACCCCCCCTGCCAACCCTGTCATGAAAAGAGCAAGGCCTATATCGGCGTGATCGAGGGGGCCATGCCCCTATCCCGGTCCATCCGCGTCTTCGGATTCTCGCGCATCCAGGTGTTCTTGGCCACCGCCATCGCCTCCGTGCTGATTTTTGCCATCGTCACGCTGTTCAACTTCTTTTCCATTATCCGTCCCGTCCAAAGGATCATGGACGGCATGCGCAAGGTAAAGGAGGGGGATCTTTCCGCGCGCATCGCGCTGGACCGCCCGGATGAAATGGGGCAGATGGCGCGGAATTTCAACGAGGTTGTGTCCTCGTTGCGGATTGCGCGGGAGGAATTGGAACAGCGCCATCAGGAGGACATGACGCGCGCCGAACAGCTGGCCACCGTCGGGGAGATCGCTTCCGGTCTTGCCCACGAGGTGAAAAATCCGCTGGCGGGGATCTCCAGCGCGCTGGAGGTGGTTCTTTCGGATCCCGAGCCCCTGCCGATGCATCGGGACGTGCTGATCCAAATCCAGGGGGAAATCCACCGCATCTCCTCCATCTTCAGTCAACTTCTGGATTATGCGCGTCCCCGCAGGGGGCATCCCGACTGGGTGGACCTGAACATTGTCGTGGCGGATCTGAAGGCCATCTTCACGCCCCAATGCCTGAAGAAGAGGGCGGCCTTTCAGGTGGAGGGGGATGCCGCGTGGACGGGCCGGATTTTTCTCGATCCCGACGCCTTGAAGCAGGTGCTGTTCAACCTCCTTCAAAATGCCCTGCAGGCCGTCCGCCCCGGCGGAACCATCCGGCTGGACGTGAAAAACGCGGGGGAGGATCGGATAGAATTCCGTGTTTCGGACGACGGCGAGGGGATGGACGAGGCCACCCGGGCCCGCATTTTTCAGCCGTTCTTCACCACGAAATCCGGCGGCACGGGGCTGGGACTGGCCATTGTGGCGCGTTTGGCGCGGGAGATGGGGGGGGAAATCGCGGTGGAGTCGGAACCGGGACGCGGGTCCGTGTTTTCGGTGACCCTGCCGAGGGAGCACAGGCATGAAGATCCTCATCGTGGATGACGAGAAGCTGCTGAGATGGTCCCTCTCCAAAACGCTGGAGAAGGCCGGCTACGCCGTCGGCGAAGCGGGAACGGTCGCGGAGGGGCGGACGCGCATCCTCGAGGATGAGCCGGAGATCTGCCTTTTAGACGTGAACCTTCCCGATGGAAACGGCATGGAATTGCTGCAGTGGGCGCGGAACACCTTCCCGCACATGATGTTCGTCATGATCACCGCCCGCGGCCGCGTGCAGGACGCCGTGGAGGCCATGCGGCTGGGCGCCCAGGACTATTTCGAAAAGCCCCTGCCGATGGAGCCCCTGGTCGCGCATATGAACCGCATCCGCGAAGTGATCGAACTCAAGCGCGAACTCTGGCGGCTGGGAAAGACCGATCAGACCGACCGCGCCCGCATCGTGGCCGCCTCCAAAGCCATGGAGGAGGTGCTGCGACTGGCCCATACCGTGGCAGAGAGCGGGGCCCAGGCCATCCTCCTTCTGGGGGAAAGCGGGAGCGGCAAGGACCACCTGGCCCTCTACATCCATGAGCACTCCAGCCGGCGGGACCAGCCCTTCATGGTCATCAACTGCGCCGCCCTCCCCGATGCCCTTTTGGAAAGCGAGTTGTTCGGCTACGAAAAGGGCGCCTTCACCGACGCCAAGACGCAGAAAAAGGGGATTCTGGAGCTGGCCGATAACGGAACCGTTTTCCTGGACGAGATCGGGGAAATGAAACCCGCCATGCAGTCCAAGCTTCTCAGGGTACTGGAGGATTGGACCTTCAAGCGGGTCGGCGGCGCCCGCGACATCCACGTGGATGTGCGCGTCATCGCGGCCACCAATCAGGATCTCCAGGACATGGTCCGCCGCCGGGATTTCCGCGAGGACCTTTTCTACCGCCTGAATGTGTTTCCCATCCGCCTTCCCTCCTTGCGCGAACGCCCCGACGACATTCTTCCCCTCGCCCGTCATTTCATTCATCTTTTCAACCGGAGATTCAACAAGAGCGTGGCGGGCCTGTCCCCGGAGGCCGCCGCCGGCCTTCTGGCCTATTCCTGGCCCGGAAACGTGCGGGAGCTGAAGAATGTCGTCGAGCGCATCATGATCCTCGCCTCGGGGGCCATCATCAGCGCCGAGGACCTGAATTTCGGCCGCGGACAGGATGCCCCGGCCGCATCCGCCGGCGTGGAAGCCCCGTTGTCCGTGCCCGACGGGATCCTCCCCCTGGCGGAGGTTGAACGCCTGTTCATCCGCCGGGCGTTGGAGAAGGCGGCGGGGAATGTCAGTCAAGCCGCCAAGCTTCTGCACATTTCGCGCGATAAATTGCGGTACAAGATCAAGAAACACAAGTTGCAATTCACGGAATCGTAGCTTCCGCCCGGCCCCCGTCCACCGCCGCACCCATGGCGGGCTTGACTGGGTGGTATCCCCCATTTTGTCCGCATGGACGATGGCACGCGTTTTGCAATACAATCTTCATGGAACATTATGAATAACGTCCTGCTTGTCGGAAGGGATCCCAATTTTGCCTGGGCGCTTCAAAAGGTCCTCGGCGGTCTCGGACTGAACGTGGACCATGTGTACACGGTTTCGGAGGCCGAGCAGCGGAAGGCCCATCTCGGCTATAAGACCTTCATCCTGGACAGCCTTCGATGCGAGGATATGGAAATGTTTCTCATGGGAAAGGGGACGGGGGATAAGGTGATTATTTTCGATGTCCCCACCCCGGCCTCATCGTTCGACGGCGTCATTGTCCTCTCCAAAGCCGAACCGCTCCAATCCATGATACGCTCGCTGAAGGAACACCTGCTATAATCTTCAGTCGAGGAGTAACCGTGAAGAAGATCATCATCGTTTTCCTGTTGTGGACTGCGGGCGCGGCATGGGCCCAGGAAAAGCCGCATCCCGCCCTGGTGGATCCCGCCAAGGCCAAATGTGAAACCTGCCATGCCGCCGTGCTGGAAGGCATCGTGCATGATGCGGTCAAGATGGGCTGCGACGGCTGTCATATCGTTCAGAACAAGGACGATAAAACCGTCGTTTCCATGACGGCGTCCGGCAGGGACCTGTGCCTGACCTGCCACGACGGCATGAAGGACCTCGACAAGAAAAAAGCCCCCCACAGTCCGGTGGAAGACTGCGGGAATTGTCATGTGCCGCATGCCGGCAAGGAAAAACACCTGCTGAAGGCGGCCCTGCCGGATCTTTGTCTGGGATGCCATGACGCGGAGGAGATGAAAACGAAGGTCCACAAGGGTCAGCCCGTGCACGGAACCTCCTGCGTGGAATGCCACAACCCGCATGGATCGGACATCGGGAAGATGCTCTCCGGGACCGTGCAGCATCGCCCCTTCCAGGAAGGCACCTGTGGCGCCTGCCACCGCAGTACGCGCACCCGTCAGGCGCGGCTGGTTTCCAATCCGCCCGGCCTTTGCTATGCCTGTCATCCGGCCCTGGAAGCAAAATTCAAAGACACCAGCGTTCACGCGCCCGTGCGGAACGGGGAGTGCGTGAAATGCCACGAACCCCACCTGGCGAACCTGCCCAAACTGCTCCGCTCTTCCCCCCCCGAGCTCTGCTTCGGGTGTCACGCCGACATCCGCGACCTGCTGGCGGCCAACCCCCACCCCCCGGCCAGGAAGGACTGTGGAACCTGTCATGCCGTGCATGCCTCGCCCAATGCCCATCTCCTGCTGGGAGGCAAAATGACGGGCGGAGCCGTTTCCTCGCTTTGCGCGGGGTGCCATGATCTGGCCAAGCTGAAGCCCGGCCATCGCGGGGCCGCCATGGAGCGGCTGGACTGCACCTCCTGCCACAATCCCCACGGGAGCAAGGGGCATCACCTCATGAACACCACGTCCGTCCATCCGCCTTATCAGGAGGGATGCGATTCCTGCCACAGCGAGGGGACGGGGCTGAGTGAAAAACAGCCCACCCTCTGTTTCGTGTGCCATGATGCGGTTGAAAAGCAGGTCAAGGACGCCAAGGTGCCGCATCCGGCCCTGGATTCAGGGTGCACCGCCTGCCACTCCCCCCACGATTCCCAATATGCGCATCTTTTGAAGGGGCCCCAGGTGCAGGTCTGCGGCGAGTGCCATGCCATGAATTTCCCTTATTATCACGGCATCATCCGGTCGTCGGGCTGCCAGATCTGCCATGAGCCGCATGGCGGGAACGGGGCCAGGCTTCTCAAGGCCTCCGGGAATGAACTCTGCCTGTCCTGCCATGATGCGGACCGGACGGACAATCCCCTTCGGAAACTGGCCGGCGACAAGGCGCCGCTTCTGCAATTGTCAAAAGACAAGAAATCGGGACATCCCGTGGCCGCGCATCCCGTGGCCGGGAAGCCGCTGGGGCGCAAGCCCGTTGAACTTCCCAAAGGCATGGACACCATGTCCTGCCTGTCCTGCCATTCGCCGCACGGCGGGAAGTCCCCCAAACTGTTTGTATTGGACAAGGAACGAAAAGATGAACTTTGCCTGGTCTGTCACAAAAAATAAGGCGCGGTTGTTGGCGGTTTTGGCGCTGTCCGTCCTGTGGACGGGGTGCGCCACTTCGACGAAGCCCGCCCCTCAGGAACCCGAAGGCCCCGCGGTGGTCTGGCCCCTTCCCCCGGACCCGCCGCGCGTCCGGTATGTGGAAACCATCGCGTCCGACCTGGATGTGAAAGGGAAAACGAAGCGCAGCATGAAGGATATCGTCCTCGGCATCGAGCCCGATCGCGTGGCGGTCAGGCTGGGGCGTCCGGTGGCGGTGGTGGTGGATTCCAGGGGGCGTGTTTTGGTGACCGACGATGGGAACCCCGGGATCCATGTCTATGACATTCCCCACCGCTCCTTCGCCCTTTACGGCACGGAGGGGGAAGGGTCCCTTCCCTGGCCCCTGGGGATCGCCGTGGATGGCGCGGATAATATCTATGCATCGGACCACAAGCGCTCAACCGTTTACAAATACAATTCCGCGGGGAAATTCCTGTTCAAGGTCGGTGAATTTGAAAATCCGGTGGGCCTGGCGGTGGACAAGGCCCGCGGTCTGTTGTTCGTTGTGGATTCCCAAAAGCACCATGTCCAGGTTTTCACCCTGGACGGGAAGCTGAAGCAGACGATCGGCGAGCGCGGTTCTGATGAGGGGCAGTTCAATTATCCGACCTACTGCGCCGTGGATGACGGCGGGTCCCTCTATGTAGTGGACACGGGCAATACGCGGATCCAGGTCTTCGACAAGAATTTTGAAGTGGTGGGTTCCTTCGGCACCAACGGCACCGCCCCGGGACAGTTCACGCGGCCCAAGGGCATCGCCGTGGACCGGCACGGCCTCATCTATGTCACCGATGCGGCCTTCAATAATTTTCAGATCTTCGATTCCGAATTCCGCCTTCTGCTGGCGGCGGGCGAAGCGGGATCCGATCGGGGACAGTTCCGCCTGCCCTCAGGCATCTTCGTGGACGCCAACGACCGGATCTATGTCGCCGATTACGGAAACAGCCGCCTTCAGATTCTTCAACTCCTGTCCGCCGCCATTCCCAAGGAAGAACCCGCGGCTCCCGCAAAATAGCAGCCCATCCCGGGCTTCGTGGGGGATTTCACCCACCGCTGGGGCTTCTCCCCCAGCCACGGGCGGGAGGTGGGAACCCTTCAAGAGAGTCCCCTTTCCTTGGAGAAGAAGAGAACCTCAAGCAATCCTAAGCAGTTACGACGGAGTCGGGGAACCGGACACCGCCACGGCAGTCCTTGGCATCATGATTGCAAGGATTTAAGGTGTGTGCCTTTGTTTCAACCAATTAATTTAGGAGGTTTTTGAAAAATGCGAAAGATCTTGATTCTCCTTTCCGTCCTCGCCTTCGCCGCGTTTGCCAATGCCCAATGGCAGTCCGTGGTCGGTTCCCCGCACGACCTGAGTTCCACGGGGGGCGCGCCCTCCCAGTTGAAGGCCACCAATACGACCTGGGTGTGCGATTTCTGCCACACGCCCCACCAGGCGAGCGCCGTCGGCGGCCAGTATCCGCTGTGGAACCACACCCCCACGGCTACGGCCAGCTTCGGCGTTTACTCCTCCCCCACAATGAAGGCGGCCCCCGCCGACATCGGCGGCTCCGCCATGGGCGGCGCGGTGGTCTCGTTCCTGTGCATGTCCTGCCATGACGGCACCATCGGCATGGGCAACCTGTACAAACAGCCCGCGCTCACCAGCGGAACGACCGTGAACAACTCGTCGGCCCTCATGCCCTCCACATGGTCGGTCATGCTCGGCACGTCCCTGACGGACGACCACCCCATCAACTTCGCGTACAACAACGCGCTGTATCTGGCCGACAGCGGTCTGAACGATCCTTCCACGACCGCGGTGTCCTCCCTTCTCGTCGGCGGCACGGTCCAGTGTTCCTCCTGCCACAACGTGCACAACAACTACTACGCGCCTTTTTTGGCGAAGAGCAACGCCTCCAGCGCCCTCTGCACCACCTGCCATCACAAGTAGGCACCATGGCAAACTGGAAGCCCCAAACAACACTCCTTGGAGGATATATGCGTAAAACGCTGCTTCTGCTTATGGTTCTCGCCCTCAGCACCTCCCTGTGCGCGGCTTGGCAGTCCGTGGTCGGCTCGAAGCACGACCTGAGCACCGGCGGCTCCGCGGATTCTTCCCTGCGCGCCACCAACACCACGTGGGTGTGCACCTTCTGCCACACGCCCCACCAGCCCACGTCGATGAACAGCCAGCATCCCCTGTGGAACCATACCAAAACGGCCACGGCCACCTTCGGCGTGTACTCTTCACCGACGATGAATGCGACTCCCGCCGACATCGGCGGCGCCGCCTATGGATCCATGTCCATGTCGCTTCTCTGCATGTCCTG
>Ga0182019_10000173_pt1 | contig 31880 bp, 21 predicted proteins | sample 812E2MmetaG_FD_120483 | JGI IMG/M metagenome (GOLD analysis project Ga0182019, IMG submission 120483) | Permafrost microbial communities from Stordalen Mire, Sweden - 812E2M metaG | ecosystem: Environmental > Terrestrial > Soil > Wetlands > Permafrost | place: Sweden: Stordalen | collected...
AACAAACATTCTCCAGGGATTTAATGAATACTGGCAGGGGCATAATACCGGATATGCAATGGTCGATGCGAATCTTGGGTACAAACTAAGTGAAAATTTTACTATCTCATTAACTGTTAAAAACTTAACAAACACTGAATATATGGGCCGTCCGGGCGATATTCAACCACAGAGAAATTTCAGCCTGAGGCTATCCGGAAAATTTTAATATTCAGGTATCCATGAGCGCGCGAACCCTCTTAATCTTATAATTAAAGATAATTTACTATGAAATTATTCATCTTTTATTTAAAAATCCTGGTTTTAATTTTTTCAGTAATTCTCCTGTCATCGTGCAGGAAACCTGTCGTCAACGAAGTTAAAATCAATGATTTTAAATCTCTTTCATCTGAATTCAAATCACCTTCAAAAGAGTACACTACTTCTCCGTTCTTTGTCTGGAATTACAAAATAACAAAGGAAGAGATAGATCATCACCTCAATGAATTCAAAAAACAGGGAAGCCTTCAGGTTTTTGTTCATCCTCGTCCCGGGCTTATAACGGAGTATCTTTCGGATGAATGGTTTAAGCTCTTTAAATACACTGTGGACAAAGGAAAAAAGTTGGGGATGAATGTCTGGATCTATGACGAAAACTCATACCCCAGCGGTTTTGCCGGAGGGCATGTTCCTGACCAGATGCCTGAATCATACAACCAGGGGCAGGGACTTAATATGTCAAAATTCGAAACACTTCCTGATACAGCTTCTAAATATTACATCTGCCTCAAAGAGGAAAACGGGAAATTCATTAATATTACTTCGACCCTTGAAAATGAAAAGGGTAAAAAGGGCAAATATCTTCTCTTCAACAAAACTTACAACGGGAAGAGCGACTGGTATGGAGGGTTCTCTTATGTCGATCTTCTTTATCCCGGTGTAACCCGGAAGTTTATTGAAGTGACAATGTCAGGATATGAGAAGTATCTTGGCGCTGAATTTGGAAAGACAATACCTGGCACCTTTACCGATGAACCCCAGATAGACTCTCCGGGAGGCATCCGCTGGACACCGGATCTGTTCGAACAATTCAGAAAGCAATGGCATTATGACCTGGAGACACAGCTTCCTTCCCTATATGAAGAGGTTGGAGACTGGAAGATGGTAAGACACAACTATACACAGACATTGCTTCAGCTGTTTATCGACCGGTGGTCGAAGCCTTGGTACAAATACTGCGGGAAGAACGGACTTAAATTCACAGGTCATTACTGGGAGCATGCTTGGCCCAGCATGAGAACCGGCGGAGATAACATGGCGATGTACGCCTGGCATCAGCAACCAGCCATTGATATGCTTTTCAATCAGTTCGACGATTCTTCTGTGAACGCTCAGTTCGGCAACATAAGATCGGTAAAAGAACTGGCTAGCGCTGCAAACCAGACTGGAAGACAGAGAAAACTGAGTGAGACTTATGGCGGCGCCGGATGGGAACTTACATTCACTGATATGAAAAGACTAGGCGACTGGGAATATGCGCTTGGTGTTAACCTGATGAACCAGCATCTTACATATTTCACACTTGCCGGAGCCAGAAAATATGATTACCCGCAATCATTTGATTATCATGAGCCATGGTGGAACGACTATAAATATATAAACGATCACTATGCAAGACTATCAATGGCATTATCATCAGGAAAGCAGGTAAATGACATTCTTATCCTGGAACCCACTACATCATCGTGGTTATATGATTCATACATTAAACCCAATAATAAGTCAGGTGAGATCGGGCAGTCCTTTCAGAACTTTATCACCAGGCTTGAGAAGAGCCAGGTCGAATATGACCTTGGATCAGAAAATATTATCAAAGACATAGGCTCTGTAAGAAAGGGCAGGTTCATTGTCGGACAATGCTCTTATTCAACGGTAGTCCTTCCTCCAATGATGGAAAACATTGATCTTCAAACATTCAAGCTTCTCAAGAAATTTATTGCAGCAGGAGGCACGCTGGTTACATTCTCAAAACCCTCGCTTATAGATGGATCAGAGAACAAGGAATTAAATAATTTCTTTGCGAAAAATGCCAAAAAGATCCATTCCGTTACTACTCTGGATTCCGAAATAATTCTAAAATACTTCACCGGTCCCGGTATTGTCTTCTCTAAATTTTCAGGCGGAAATCTATATCACCAGAGAAGGGTGCTTGCCGACGGACAGGTTCTTTTCCTGGTCAACTCGAGCATGACCGATTCAGTAACGGGTGCACTAAGAGTTAAAGGCCAGAACGTATTAGATTTAAATACTCTGACAGGTGAAATAAACGGTTATGATTATGATCCAAATAACCCAGGAAATGGTGTTATAACTGTCCCTTATTCAATTCCTCCAGCAGGAAGCGTATTGCTATGGATCCAGGAAACTGGAGCAGAGCTACTAATGTATAAAATCGGACCGACTATTCAAGGTCAGGTTGAAACGGCTTCTCCAATGAAGATCAAGAATGATTCTGCTAATGTTCTGACTCTTGAATTCTGCGATCTTACGCTGGGAAATGAAACTACACCTGACATGCATAATTACAACGCAGCAGATAAGGTTTTCAAATACTACGGATTTAAAAACGGCAATCCATGGAATACATCCGTTCAGTTTAAAACCCGAACGATGGATCGCGATACATTTGGCATAAATACAGGGTTTACAGCCACATATCATTTTGACGTAAAAGGGAATTTCGATCTCTCAGGCTTCAGAGCTGTTGTCGAACGGCCTTACCTCTGGACAGTAACCGTAAATGGGAATAAAGTGAAAACAGAAGAGGGAAAATGGTGGCTCGACAGGGAGTTTGGCGTTTTCAGAATTGGCAATCTTGTTAAAAAGGGAGACAACACAGTTACTATTAATGTTTCTCCCATGAAAGTCAATGCTGAGATCGAACCCATCTATATCCTTGGTGATTTTTCTGTTACACCTGCTGATAAAGGATGGACAATTGAAGCTCCTGTTAAAAGATTAACAACTGGCAGCTGGAAGGAACAGGGAATGCCATTCTATTCATGGGGAGTGACTTACAGCAAGGAGTTCAATATTGAAAATCCTAATGGATCTTACCTGGTAAGCCTTGGGAGATGGGAAGGTACTTTAGCAGAAGTTATGGTTAATGGAACCCCTGCAAATGTAATCGCATTCCCTCCGTACCTTTCGGATGTTACTAAGCTTATAAAACCTGGTATAAATAAAATAGATGTTACAGTGATCGGCAGCCTGAAGAACCTTCTTGGACCGCATTTCAATAAACCCAGTCCGGGACTTGTCTCGCCATGGCTATTCAGGAATGTAAAGAGTTATCCGGCGGGAAAAGATTACCAGCTGATCAATTATGGACTGATGGAAGATTTCTCCCTTATGCAAGGAATTTAGCAGACAGGCGTCAGGTACCAGGGTCTATTTCAGTTACTTTTTCGAATGATATTCCAATATCTTTCCAATTTACTTACAATCAATATACTATTTTAGACTTATTTGGAGGATTGAAATATTTTTCTACATTTGACTCGGTTTTTAATCAAACTGATCTAATTAACCAAAGTTTTATAAATGAAAAAGGGGAATTTGTAAATAAAACAGAAATCCTGAAATTTAAACTTAAAAATTAATCTATGAGAAAACTTTTAACGATTGTCGCCGGGATATTGATCTCCGGTAGTGTGTTAGCCGGCGGGCTGGTTACAAATAACAACCAGAGCGCCATGTTTACACGGACACAAAACAGGAATGCTTCAACGGGCATCGATGCTGTGTTTTTCAACCCGGCAGGTCTGACCAAGCTTGGCAATGGTTTTTTTGTCTCAGTGAACAACCAGTCAATTTTCCAGACCCAGACTGTTACAAACAATTACCAGTATCTAAATGGGCCATTACCGAGAACTTATATCGGCGATGTGAAAGCTCCTATTTACCCTGGTGTATATGTTGTTTATAACACAGGAAATCTATCATTTTCTGCAGGTTTCAACCCTATTGGTGGCGGAGGCGGAGCAACCTATAAAACCGGACTTCCAATATTTGAATCACAGGCTGCCGATGTAGTTCCCCTGCTTAATGCCCAGGGAATCACAACAACCAAATATTCAACAGATATTTATTTCAAGGGATCATCAGTATATTTTGGCTACCAGGCTAACGTTGCTTATAAAATAAGCGATATGTTATCTGTTGCTTTAGGCGGCAGGCTGGTAACAGCCAAGAATACTGCCAGCGGCTCTATCACGAATATAATGATCAATCCTAATTACCCTGCATTTGGCGCTACCTTTAACGGTACAAATATGGTACTTGCCAGTTCCTTCTTCACCGCTGGCGCAACAACTCTTTCAGGTCTTTCAACAGGGGCAACCGGATATGCTTCAGCTCTTACCGGAATTATAGGGAGTGGAGTATCTGCAGCTACTTTATTGACTGATGGTGCAACTAACGGACTAACTCCAACTCAGATTGGAACTATTCAGGCTATTATAACTGCTGCCGGACTTAGCCCTGCAGGAATAAATATTGGAACGGCTCAGGCATATCTCGCAGGTGCTGCTCCTGTATTCAGTGCTAAAAGTGCAGGTATGACAGCTTATGCTGCAAAGACAGGCGATGTAGCTGTCGATGCACAACAGACCGGTATGGGATTTACACCGATAATAAGCGTAAATATCACCCCTGTCGAAAACTTTAATTTCTCAATTAAATATGAGTTCAAGACGAAACTCAACTTAAAAACAAAAGTTATTGACGGTAAAGATGGCGGTGGACTTTATATCCAGGATTCGACCTCTATTGCCGATCTTCCTGCTATACTCTTCCTTGGATTTGAATACAAACCGGTTAAGAAACTTACTTTATCGGGAACATTCAATTATTACTTCGATAAAAATGTTGATTATGATGGCCAGGAAAATGTAGATATCAAGATGATCAACAAGAACTTCCTTGAATTCGGTCTTGGCGCTGAATATGGAATAAATGAAAAACTTCGAATCAGCGCAGGATGGCTTGCAACTATAACAGGTGTTAATCCAATATACTATAATAATTCCCTGGGATACAGCACCAACACCAATACAATCGGCGCAGGTTTCGGATACCGTATTTCACCGAAGATCGACCTGAACCTCGGAGGACAGTATACTTTCTATTCAACAGGATCCAATAACTTAACGAGTACCACAACTGGTAAGTCCTATACGGAAACTTATGCCAAGAAGACATGGCTTATTGGTATAGGTCTCGATTTTTCTTTCGAGAAATAATATAAGAACCATAATTTTATTAAAAGGCTGATTTAATATTCAGCCTTTTTTTTTCGACTGAAATTAACTTTTGTTCGTTTGATTTGCGAACTTTGTGTCATAAATAAATACATAAAATGTTATATATGACACGCAGCAGATTAACATTCATTTTGTTATGTATTTTTTTCTTAAGCGGATGCCAGTCCAAACGCAGCAACCCGGAAAGAGCTGAAGATTCAATACCCGTCAACGCGACATCGGCAACTAAGATAGTTTCGGGAAAAGAAATATCCCTCAGCGGCAATATTGAAGGCATAAAAACCGTAAGGCTTGGATTCATGGTTGCCGGCAAGGTCGATTTCATTGCTTCAAATGAAGGTGAACCGGTATCAAAAGGCAAGCTTCTGGCAAGCCTCGATCCGGCAAGCTATGCCATAGCAAAAGAGCTTGCAGATATCCAGGTAAACCAGGTGCAGGACGAATATGACCGCCTGAAATCAATGCATGATAATAATAGTGTAAGTGAAAGTGATTTTGCAAAGGTGAACTTCGGCCTTCAGATGGCAAAGGCTCAGCAGAAGCTGCAAGCGAAAAATCTTGCCGATACAAAGCTTTATTCACCTATCGATGGTGTCCTTTTAAAAAAACTTTGCGAAGTCGGAGAGATAACAAGCACGGGCATCCCTCTCTTAGTTGTCTCTGATATCAGGAAAATAAAAGTGAGTGCCTTTATTCCTGAAAATGAGCTTCATTTTATTAAAACAGGACAGAAAGCCATGGTCGCGATCTCTTCATTAAATAAGGTTTATGAAGGGACTGTCATTGAGGTGGGCTCTGCTGCCGACGCTGCTTCGAGGTCTTTTTCAATAAAGATTGAGGTCAATAATCCTGAATTGATTATTCGTCCGGGGATGATTGCAGAAGTGTCAATGTCATCAGGCAAAGAAAATAACGTTCTCGTAATTCCGGCTGAAGCCCTTCAGCACGATTTCAATGATCAGAGCTTCGTTTTTGTGGCTGACACAGTTAAGAACAAAGCCTTCAGAAGAAATATCGTCGCCGGACGACTCATAAATGACAGGATAGAGGTCATTTCCGGGCTGAACGAAAATGAATTGATTATTACCGGAGGTCAGCAAAAGCTGGTCGACGGATCTTCCATTGTGATAAAATAGGCAGGATATGAACTTTGTAAAAGCTTCCCTGAAACATAAGCAGGTTACTTTGTCGGTTCTGCTGCTGGTGTTTGCCTTTGGAGTGAACTCGCTCCTGAATATGCCGCGCCGCGAAGATCCCTATATAACCATCCCTGGAGGCCTGGTAATAGCTTATTACCCCGGGGCAAAAGCAGCCCAGGTAGAAGACCAGGTCACTAAAAAGCTTGAAGAGTACCTTTTCCAGTTTGAAGAGGTGAAGAAAGAAAAGACATATTCCACGACCACTGATGGAATGGTTGTCGTACATCTCTGGCTCCAGGATAACGTCAGAAAACCGGATATGTTCTGGAACAAGCTGCGTCACCAGATGCTGGTGGCAAAAGCTATCGACCTGCCCCAGGGAGTCAAAGGACCTTTCATTAATTCAGATTTTGGAGACACTGAATCTCTGATTATCGCTCTGGAGAGCGATGATGCCGGTTATATTCAGATGAAGGATTATCTTTCGCGGCTTGAAGAGAGGGTCCGGACAATACCCGAGGTTTCAAAGATTAAGAGTATTGGAGATCAGAAAGAGCAGATTACAATCACTTTCGACTCCGAAAAAATGTCTCAGTATGATATCAGCCTGCAGCAGGTTGTAAAAGTGCTCCAATCCCAGAATGTCATAAATCCCACCGGCGAAATCAAATCAGAAAACCTCTCCGCTCCTCTTTATACGACTGGATATTACAATTCTGAAGAGGACATCAGGGCACAGATAGTTGGCGCATCAAAAACGGGCGCGATAGTAAGGCTTGGCGACATAGCTGATCTCACCCGGGAATATACTGAACCTTCAAGCAAAATAACAGTGAACGGGCATAAGGCCCTTCTGCTCACCATCCAGATGTATGAAGGAAAGAATATTGTCAAATCAGGGAAGGAGGTCGACAAAATAGTTGCTGAATTTGCAGGTCAGATGCCTGGCAACATAACCATAACAACTATTGCAAACCAGCCCCAGGTAGTCGATAAAAACATTTCACAATTCCTTCATGAGTTTCTTCTTGCAATCATTTCAGTCATTATCGTTGTAATATTGCTTCTTCCGCTCAGAATAGCAGCTGTGGCGGCAACTGCAATTCCGATGACTATTTCAGTGACTTTTGCATTCATGCATATTTTTGGTATCGAATTGCATCAGGTATCCCTGGCAACATTGATAGTTGTTCTCGGCATGGTGGTTGACGATGCAATAGTAATAGCCGATAATTATGTTGAGCTTCTCGACCGTGGAAATGACAGGTGGACAGCTGCCTGGCGAAGCGCAACCGATCTTGTGGTTCCTGTTCTGACTGCTACTATAACCATTATCGGATCATTTCTCCCGCTTGTAATCCTGACGGGTGCAATTGGTGAGTTTATCAGGGCACTTCCTATTACAGTTGCAATAGCTCTTTCATCATCGTTTATTGTTGCAATGTTCCTTACTCCTCTTTTATGTTATATCTTCATCAAAAGGGGACTGAAAAGCACGGATGGAAAAAACAGAAAAACTTTCTTTCTGAACTTTATCCAATCGACTTATAATAAGTCAATCGAATGGTGCCTGAAACATTCAGTAATTACGATTACAGGGAGCCTGCTTACAATTCTTCTGGCAGTTCTACTTTTCAAAACTGTCATCAGGCAGAAATTCTTTCCCGAGGCTGAGCGCGACCAGTTCACGGTCGAGCTCTGGATGCCGACAGGGACCAGGCTGGAAAAGACTGAGAAAGCTATCCTCAGAATTGAAAATCTGGTGAAAAATGATGAAAGGGTCAAGTCTTACGCCACTTTTATCGGCCGGAGCGCTCCGCGGTTTTATTACAATTATTCTCCGGAGACACCTGTAAGCAATTATGCACAGATATTGATTAATACCAGGAGTAAAAAAGCTACCGAATCACTTTATAATGACCTGAAAAGCAAAGTAAATGCAATTGTACCTGAAGGAAGACCTCATGTTAGGCTTATGCAGCAGGGACAGCCGCTTACTTCGCCCGTGGAGATCAGGATATCGGGCGACGACCTTAAGATGCTTAAAGAGACAGGAGATGAAGTTCAGGATATCCTCAGAAAGGCCAGAGGAAGTGATATGATAAGGACCGACTTCAGGGAAGATTATTACGGGATTAACATTCACCTGAAACCGGAAGCTGCCAGGCTTGGCTTTACAACAACAAGCGTATCGCAAATGGTTTATACCGGCTTTAAAGGCTATCCGGTATCAACCATGTACGAAGGCGACAACCCGATAGATATTGTTCTCAGACTTGATAACAAGCTCCGTCGTAACAACGACGACCTCGGGAATATCTACCTTCAGTCGCCTGTTACAGGCGCCTCTGTTCCATTAAGGCAAATAGCCGATCTGAAGCCTGAATGGCAGACAGGCATAATCGTTCACCGGAATGGAATAAGAACACTGACCGTTCAAAGCGAAACAAAAGACGATGTACTTCCTTCAGAGCTGCTTAAGGAGGTACGGCCCCAACTCGCAAAATTGTCTCTTCCCCCAGGGTACCGGATCTATTTTGGTGGTGAAAATGCCAATAAGCAGGAAACTTATGGTTATATGGCCATTGCACTGGTGATCAGCCTTATAATTATTTTCGTTGTACTTCTCTTTCAGTTCAGAAATTTAAAGGAAACAGGGCTAGTCATGTTGACAATTCCGTTAAGTCTCTTTGGTGCCATTTTCGGCCTCTGGATAACCGGGAATGAGTTCGGATTCATGGCATTTACCGGGCTCATTAGTCTTTCAGGGATAGTTGTAAGAAATGCCATTATTCTTATAGATCATACCAATGTGCTGCTCGAAAAAGGGATGGACATACCAACTGCAGCTTATGAAGCCGGTAAGCGAAGACTTAGACCCATATTCCTCACCGCAATGGCTGCTGCAATAGGAGTCTTTCCGATGATATTGTCAGGTTCTCCGCTATGGAGTCCGCTTGCAAGCGTTATTGCCTTTGGTGTAATGTGGTCGATGCTGATATCAACACTTACAATCCCTGTTCTTTACATCGCAACGATTAAACCAAAGGATAAAAAAGATTTAGTCTTAATAACTAAAACAGAGTCAGGTGCGTACTGATATATTTCCATCAATTTTTCTGGTTGCAGCGGCAATCCTCTTCCCTGCCGGCCCGGAGCTTTATGCCCAGACCGCTACATCACTTAGTCTGGAAAATGCAAAAAATCTAGCGTTGCAAAATAATCATCTTTTGAATGTCAGAAAGTTACAGGTTGAAGAGAAACGTTATAAGGTCAGCGAAGATAAGGTGAAATACCTGCCGGCCATCATTGCAGGAGGATCCTACCAGTACAACTCCGACCTGCCGAGCCTTACGATTGAACAGGGCAGGTTCGGTGTTCTTCCGCTCGGCGCCATCCTGATACCGCTGCCTGCAAAAGATGAAGTTATTGAAATGGGGAATCATAATAATTACCAGGCCGGAGTAACCTTGTACCAGCCTATTACCCAGATCGGGAGAATCAATGCAGGAGTAAATGTTTCTAAGACGGAATACGGTATTGCGCAGAATGAGGAGGCAAAAGCTGAGAACCAGATCAGGCAGGCGGTTGAAAAGCTTTACTTCGGGCTTCTAGTAATTCAGAAACAGATTGAAGAAGCTGAGCTTAAGGTGACCCTTGCAAAAATGAAGCTAGCAGATGTTGTCAGTGCCGTCTCAGCCGGAAAGACAACAGAATCGAACAGTTATGGATTATCAGCTGCCGAAGCTGATGAAGAGCAGAACCTGTTGAAGCTTAAAATTCAATATGAGGATTATGCGGCTGATCTGAAGCAGCTTACAGGACTCGCTCCAGGAAGCAGCATTACCCTGGAGCCCGTTAATGCTGAAAGCCTGATTGAAAATATTCCTGCCATTGATACTGCATTAAATGATGCTGTTGCAGGGAACAGTGACCTGAAGATCGCTTCTCTTTACAAGACAAAAGCCGATAACGCAATAAGGGCAAGCAAATTCAGCTACCTTCCCGATATCGGCTTGTTGGGAGGTTATACCTACCAGAATGGCAGCGTCATTTACCCGAAAAATAACGCATTCGTGGGAGCTTCGCTGAAGTGGAATTTACAGGATGCGCTGTCGAACAGGACGGTTCAGCTTCAGCGGATCTCGGCAAGGAAGCAGGCTGAAGAGAATTTTGCAAATACGAAGGAACAGGTAAGTAAGGATATAGTCAAAGCATACCGCAAGCTGAAACAATCCGAAGAGCTTATCAGGGTTGCTGAAAAGGTTGTAATATATCGCCGGGAGGATCTGAAGATACAGAACAACAGGAGCAGTTCAGGGTTGAATCTTGGGGCTGATGTTCTTGGTGCAAAAGCTGCAATGGCAAAAGCGGAATCGGATTATTACGCCGCACAGCTTAATTACAGGATCACATTGTCAGAACTCAAGATTCTGGAAGGAACTTACTAATATTTTATTCCCTGATCATTCAGGTATTTTATATACTGCTGGAGTCTCGGTGCTCCGGATGATTTCATCCTTGTGTACCACTGGGCAGCCTTCACCTCGTTGCCATTCTGCTTTTCCAGCCTGATGATATTCATATAAAGAAAACCCTCGATGCCAAGGTTTTTCTTATCGACAGCTTCAGTAATATCTATAAAGCTTAACATAGCTTTTACGGGCTCATCATTCCCGGAAAGCAAAAAAGCATCGTCAATTTTTCCATTTAGGTCATTGTCGAGAGTGACGCCATAAAATGAAAAACAATTATCGGAACAATCTTCTATCAGATCTATCCATTCCGTCCCCGGTTTAAGGGGTGGGAAAGTGAGTGTAAAATCGAGCTTCTCACCTGGATCTTTGAATTTGTGAGTGTCGGGGCAGACAGGTATATTTTCAGAAGAGACCAGTTTGCTGCGGGTTCCATCGGGATAGACAATGAAGATATTTTTATCGGCGCAAAAACTTCCATTCGGGATACGGTTCTCAATACTCAGGAAAAATGTTGCAGCTATGGATGTCAGTTCTACCTTTTCGATTACCAGCGTCTCATGACTTTTCAGTCCAAAATTTGGATGTATAAATATCTGGGAAAAAGAGAAATCCGATAATAATAAAAAAGATCCTGTAATAATGACAAATAAAAATCTCATAATGAACCTGAATCAGACCTGAAAGGTACTAAAAATAGTTTAAAAAAATACATCAAACTACCTCCAAGTCCTCTCCACTTCACTAAACGTTCGTCTTTCTAAGTGAAGTGAAGAATCTCTCAATTTTAGCTGGTCAGTAGTGATAAATATGCGCCTCCTCACTTGAAAATTGATAAAACTGTAACAATTAAGTAACACTTTTGACATTACTGTAATTATTAATGTAATTATCTTTGCAGCAGATAAATAAAATAATCCTAGTCTGCAGGAAATAGAATTTAAATTTACATTTACTCTATATTCCTCAGAGTTTTTAAGTTATATGAAATGAAATAAAAGATGAAAACAAGGATTGAGGAAGTAGTTCAGGATATTGTCAGCAGCTTTGAAGAGATGGCTGAAATTGTACTTTCGCAGCTTACACGGCTTGACAAGTACATGTCAGGAAATAGTAATATACCTCTTGAAAAGCTTAGGGCAGAGATTGTCGAAAACGAGAACAAAATAGACAGGCTTGAAGTCGTAATAAGTGATAAAATCACCAATTCGATTGTATTGCACCAGCCGGTAGCTTCCGATATCCGCAAGCTTATGTCAATTTACCGGATCTCTATAAATCTGGAGCGCGTAGGCGACCGGGTTATGAATATACTGTATTCTATCGAGGCTATTCAGGAAACTATCGAATATAAGGAAATGTCAGCTGTGATTCTCAATATGCTGCTGTCAAGCAAGAGCATGGTTGAGAAATCGCTTCTTTCGTTTACCAATAACGATAAAGATTATGCAGTATGGACGATCAAGAATGATGAGGTTGTTGATGACATGAACCGTAAGCTTCTGGTGAACAGCATTTCCAAAGCGAAAGTGAGTAAAAAAACCAAGGAGATGCTCCTGAGCTATGCAGACCTTAAGAATATTATTACTAATATTGAGAGAATTGCTGATCATGCAACGAATATAGCTGAAGCTTCTATCTATTCTATGCAGGGTACGGATATCCGGCATAGCTGGCAGAATAATGTGTTTCCAGGAGATGAGTTGATTTAAATTATTTTTAATGGATTTCAGGGGGAAAAAGATACTGATTGTTGATGATGAAGAGGATCTTTGTGAGATACTTCAGTATAATCTGAATAATGAGGGGTTTGTAACTGATGTGGCTCATTCAGCAGAAGAGGCATTAAAGAAACCTCTTAATGAATTTGATCTTCTTCTTCTTGATGTAATGATGGGTCCGATGTCAGGCTTTAAAATGGCAGATAAACTCAGGAAGGAGCTTAACGACAATGTACCCATTATATTCCTTACTGCAAAAGATACTGAAAATGATCTGCTTACAGGATTCAGCCTTGGCGCTGATGACTATATTTCCAAGCCTTTTTCAATTAATGAGCTGACAGCAAGGATAAAGGCAGTAGTAAAAAGAGGTCAAAAGCCGGTAAAATCAGAGAATAAAATTATCCACTCGGGAAATATCGGGCTTGATCCGGGAAGGAAAAGACTTGTAATTGAGGGTGAGCCAATAGATCTCACAAAAAAGGAGTTTGAAATAATCAGTCTTCTTATCCGGAATCCCGGAAAACTATATTCGCGGGAAGAAATTCTTGATATCATCTGGACTAGCGATGTCATTGTAACCAACAGAACAGTCGATGTCAATATTGCCAGGATACGAGCCAAGCTGGGCAAATACGGAGAAAATCTGAAAAATAAAACTGGTTACGGATATTACTTTGAAACAATATAACAGCTGCCTAAATGCTAACGAATCGACATAAATTCAGGAATGTAATCTTCTCTTATTATTCCCTGATTTTCGCTGTTTTCACTATGGTAATTCTTTCATATCTCTATATCAGGGAGAAGGAGTTCAGGATAAATACACTTAATGATGAGCTTGAAAAATACACCCAGATCGTAGATAATTATATCAAGCTGAATTCGATCAATAAAAGTGGCGATTATCATCTCGTTGATTCCCTGTCAAAGATCCTGCCGCAGAACAACCTCCGCCTGACTGTAATCGATCCGAAAGGAATTGTTCTTTATGACAGCTTTGTCCACGACTGGAAAATCATGGAGAATCATCTTAAAAGGCCTGAAATAAACGAATCCCTTTATTCTGATTTCGGCACAGCAATAAGAAAGTCAGGGACAACAGGGCAACCGTTTTATTATTACTCCAGGTATTATGGCAGCTATTATATCAGGGCAGCAGTAATATATGATATTACAATCATGAACTTTCTTAAGGCTAAAAAATATTTCCTTCCCATAATCATCATCACGTTTATTGTCATTTGGCTGATAATGCTCCTTGTTACAAATAAATTCTCTGAATCTGTAACAAAGCTTAAGGATTTCGCAGTGAGGATCGGTAATAATGAACCGTTTGATTTCCATCAGAAGTTCCCCAGGAATGAACTTGGTATAATTGGTGAAGAGATCCTTGATATATACAACAACCTGCTCAAAGCTAAAAACGATCTTGCCGGAGAAAAGGAAAAGCTGTTCAGCCACCTGAATGCACTTAATGAGGGCATTGCTTTCTTTGGTGCAGATAAGTCAAAGATACTTGCCAACAATCATTTCATTCATTACATGAACCTCGTTTCAGGTGAGCTTTCAATTTCAACCACTGGCTTTTTCAGGATCGAAGAGTTCAGGAAGGTAGGTGATTTCATCGATCAACATTCAGCAGAAACAATTCATTCAGCAGACCTGCCTAAAATGCATTATACTATCAGAAAGAACGGCAAATTCTTCAGGGTCCAGTGTGTTGCATTCCATGATAACAATTTTGAAGTGATTGTAAGCGATATTACTGAATCTGAGCAGAATAAAATCATAAAGCAGGAAATGACTTCAAATATTGCCCATGAATTAAAAACTCCTGTTGCTTCTGTGAAGGGTTATCTTGAGACTCTTCTTAATGATCCTGCAATCCCTCCTGAAAAGCTCAGGTATTTCCTTGAGAAAGCCCTTGCGCAAAGTGACAGGCTTACAGCACTTATAAATGATATCTCAGTACTAAACAAGATTGAAGAAGCCGGTAACAGCTTCACTGTAGAAAAAGTAAACATAGGGGGAATAATTGAAGAAGTCCGTAACAATTTCAAGTCAGCCGTTGACTCTAAAATGATGAAAATCATAGTTGAAAACATGGAAGATGTAACAGTTACTGGGAACAGGTCGCTTATTCTTTCAATATTCCAGAACCTCCTTGAGAACTCAGTGAATTATGCAGGAGAAAATACAACGGTAAAGATCGCAGTATATAACAATGATAAGGAATTCCATCATTTCATCTTTTCTGATGATGGTGGTGGTATATTAGAAGAGCATCTGCCAAGGGTGTTTGAAAGATTTTACAGGATCGATTCCGGAAGGTCGAGAAAGAGCGGAGGTACAGGACTCGGTCTGGCCATAGTTAAGAATGCCGTTATTCTTCACAAGGGTGATATTTCTGTAAGGAAAAGAACAGGTGGAGGTGTTGAATTCCTGTTCACACTTCCTAAATAAAGGGTCAGGGTCTACTAACCAAAGCGACCTGAGATATAATCTTCGGTTTGTTTTTTGCCTGGATTTGAAAAGATAGTCTCGGTTTTGTTTATCTCAACCAGTTCTCCAAGGTAAAAGAAAGCGGTTAAATCGCTTGTCCGCGCAGCTTGCTGCATATTGTGAGTTACAATTATAATCGTATATTTCTGCTTCAGGTCATGTATTAACTCCTCGATTTTCCCGGTAGAGATTGGATCAAGAGCACTTGCGGGTTCATCCATAAGGATTATTTCAGGATTTACAGCGAGAGAACGGGCAATACATATTCTCTGCTGCTGGCCGCCTGAAAGACTTAATGCGGAATTGTGCAGCCTACCCTGCATCTCATCCCAGATCGCAGCTTGTTTTAAAGAAAACTCGACGATTTCATCGAGCTTGCTCTTCTGGGTTATTCCGTTAATTCTTGGTCCGAATGCGATATTTTCATAGACCGATTTTGCGAATGGATTCGATTTTTGGAATATCATTCCGATTTTTTTCCTGAGATTGACGACATCAATATCCCTGTCATAAATGTTTACACCGTCAATAAGAACTTCACCTTCAATCCTGACATTATCAATAAGGTCATTCATCCTGTTAAGTGTTCTCAAAAAAGTCGATTTTCCGCAGCCTGAGGGACCAATAAATGCTGTGACTTTCTTTTCAGGAATATCCATTGTGATATTCTTTAAAGCCTGATTATTACTGTAGAACAATGAAAGGTCCGTTACCTTTACTTTTAAATCCTCCATTAAGTTTTTTATTTAGCTTTTTTTCTAATTCTGTATCGTAACACAACGGCAACTGCATTCAGCGAAAAGGTCAGAAGCAGAAGCACCAACGTAGTCGCAAACTGGATCGGCAGAGTCGCGTCAACATTAGCAGACTGGGTCGACATTATATAAATATGATAACCCAAAGACATGAACTGGTCGCTTAGCGAGTGAGGCAGATCGGCGAGATAGTACGCCGCGCCCGTAAAAAGGATGGGTGCAACTTCACCTGCCCCTCTGCTTATTGCAAGGATCGTTCCTGTCAGGATGCCTGTTACGGAACCGGGCAATACAACTCTTCTTATTGTCTGCCATTTGGTGGCTCCAAGGGCCAGACTCGCTTCCCTCATTTCAACGGGAATTGTGCGGATCGCCTCTTCTACCGAGACAATTACTACGGGTAATGTAAGCAGGGCCATCGTAAGGCTTGCCCATAAAATACTGGGCTGGCCCCATTTCATTACCCCACCATTGAATATTTTATCCATGTTTTGTCCAATGAACCCGATAAAAAATCCCAGCCCGAAAAGACCAAAGATTATTGAAGGAACGACTGCCAGAGTTTTTACAGCAAAACGGATAGTTTTTGCGAATACGGAATTCTCCCTGGCATACTCAGCAAGATAGATAGCAGTTATAACTCCGAATGGAACCGCAGCAACTGCCATTATAAGGGTCATAAGCGCTGTTCCGACTATAGCAGGAAATATCCCTCCCTTTGTCATTCCGTCTTTCGGAAATTCCACTAAAAATTTCCAGCTCAGGTTTGGCCATCCGCCTTTTATGGTGATAGCAAGAATTGATATGATGATGAAAATGATCAACAGAACGGAAATCCCTGTGAGACTTTCAATAATTATATCTTTGCGATTTCTGTTCATTAGTGTGTTTCTATTGCCCTTTTTAGTGTTAATTAAATAACAATGCGGTTCAAACAGCTCTATTTTTTTGATTGATATTTCCTGATTACAAGGTTTTTAAAATAAAACTCACTTATTGCATTAAGCGCAAAAGTAAAAATGAAAAGCAACGAGCCAATAAGGAACAATACGCTATAATGAGTGTCACCGAAAACCACCTCTGCCATTTCAGCCCCGATAGTTGCCGATAAAGTTCTTACAGATTCAAAAGGATTAATTGAAGTCAGCGCTGCATTTCCGGTTGCCATAAGTGCTATCATTGTTTCCCCGAATATCCTCCCAAGACCAAGAATTACAGCCGCAAAAATTCCAGGCACAGCTGCCGGCAAAACAACATGAAAAGCTGTTTGCCTTCTGCTTGCACCCAGTCCGAGACTGGCCTCAATATAAGTTTTTGGTACCGCCGTCAATGCATCCTCAGTAATTGTATAAATAACCGGTATTGCAGCAAGGCTCATTGCAAAGCCACCTACAAATGAATTAAGACGGCTGGCATAGCCGAAGATATCCTGAAAGACAGTAGCAAGCACCATCAGCGCAAAAAATCCGACTACAACCGATGGGAAACCCGCAAGAAGCTCAATTGCTGGCTTGATAATTTCCCTTATCCACGGTTTTGCAAACATCGAAGTATATATTGCAGCAAGTATTGCAATTGGAGCAGCAAACAACAAGGCGATCAAAGTTACTTTCAAAGTCCCAAAAAATAAAGGGATAAGGCCATATCGAGGGTTATCTGATACCGGCATCCACACGTTGGAAAGCAAAGTTGAGGAGGGTTTGCTGACCTTGATGGCTGACCCGGAAACCGGATTTGCTGTTGCCGGAGTTGCCTCTTCTTCGCCGTATTTTTCCTGAACAAGGTCTACAGAACCAATCTTTTGTTTTACATCCATTCTGAAAACCGGAAAAGCTTCACGAAATACAAAAATAAAAATCAGGGCGACAAAGGTAATTGACATGAAAGCCACAACCTTTATAAACCTTTCAGCAAACCAGTCGGAAAACCTGAATTTCTTTATTGCAAAAGAAATTTTTCCCGGTCCACCGGAATTATCCATTTTTTTATACTTTAAAACTTTCAAAATCACTATTTACTATTGTTCTTTATAATACCTGACCTGTCAGATTCTGTCTGACAGGCCAGGTAAAAATCTATTCTAACCTAAAACCAATTATTTAACCGGGAAGTAACCAACTTCTGTAACTATGCTCTGCCCTTCTGAACCAAGTATCCAGTCAATGTATTTTTTTGTCTCACCTGTCGGCCTGTTTCTCAGATACATGTACAGGTAGCGTGTTATAGGATATTCATTTTTGGCAATAGACTCGGCCGTGGGAACATATGCTTTGCTGGTTGCATCTTTTTTCACATAAGAATGTTTGACGCCAACTGCATATGCCGCACCGCCATACCCGATTCCATTGATATCTTTTTTAACTGCATTGACAACGGCTGCAGTGCCCGGCAGGCTTTGAACATTTGAAGAATAATCGGCTTTCACAACTTCATCATGAAAGAAAACATAAGTTCCCGAGCTGTTTTCACGGCCATAAAGCCTTATCTCTGCATCATTTCCTCCAAGCTCTTTCCAGTTCCTGATCTTTCCAGTGTAGATATCGCTGAGCTGATTAAGCGTAAGCTCATTTACTTTATTTGCCTCATTTAGGAAGATTGTCACGCCATCTTTAGCGCAGGCGATTTCCACTCCCAGAGTGTTGTAACGAGCCTTAAGCTTTTCAATTTCAGTCTGTTTCATCGGACGGCTTGAATTTGCTATATCAGTCGTGCCATTGATGAGAGCTGTAAGACCGACTCCTGACCCGCCACCTGTAACCTGTATAACAGATGTTTTATTGTTTTTCATATAGAGTTCTGCCCATTTCTGAGCTAGGATTACCATGGTATCAGACCCTTTTACAGTGATCTTTGCCTGTGAGAATGCCGAACCTGAGAAAAGTGTGAATATCATCAGGATTGCGGTAGTTTTGTTAATATTCTTCATTTCAGTTATTATTAATTTTTGTTATTTTTTTTGTGAATTAAAATTTAGCCTGGATCCTTATCCCGAGGGTATTGTCTTTCAGCTGAGTGCTTCCAACGCCTGCGATGTTCTTCACAGAAGCGCTCTTTTCGTTCTGAGGCATCTCATAGTTAAGTGATATTCTGATATTATCATTCACATAACACTGCCATGCAAGAGTAAGTGTTTTGTAAAATACGTTTGAACCGGCTGCATCACCCGAAAGATTTGTGTTTGGATCATAAAAATCATATTTTGCCACAAACTGGTTTTTCTGGCCTATGTTCTTTATGAAGTAAACATAATATCCGGAGAAATTGTTGATTTTATTAGGATCGGCTTTTCTTGCAGTTATAGTTGCTGTAGAAGCTGTGGTACTGGCAGTTGAATTAGTACCTGCTATATATTCACCCTTAAGGGCCAGACCCCCAAGAACATCGGCATATACCTGTACTTCTGCTCCAAACCACTGTTTCTTAAGATAATCTCCAACATTTATACTGTCAAGAACTCCGTTTGATTCAAGGACATAATTATTTGTCTTGGCCCTGTTGCCGCCAAAATAACCTGTTCCGCCAAAATCGATCCCCAGGCCGGCAGATGGCATCTTTAATGAATATACCAACCTTGCCATAATGTCTTTCCTGCTGTCGACATCCTTTGCATTTGCGCCTGTAAAATTGCCATTCATAACCATAAGCTGGAACTTAAGAGGAATTTTAGAGCCTATATACTCCAGTTTAGCTCCGATTTCTCTTTCACCCGGATAAATAGTTCTGATAAGCCTTGAACGCTCAAGGACTTCTCTCTGGCTGGAAGAATACTCAACTTCATAATCGGGCCTGTTGAACTGTCCTGCCCATAAGGTCCAGTCTTTAAGAAACGGAACATTAACGACTGCATAAGCATCCTTCAATGCAAGATTCCCGGTGCTGAAATCCGGCTGAATAACAAATTTAACTCCATCTGCAGGTTCGTATGTGAATTTCAGCCTGGCTCTTCTGATATAAAAAGTATTGGTCGGATCATTTGTTTTGACCAGATCCTTGCTATAATATTCCCATTGTGCCTGTACATAACCTGAGACCTTTATTTTGTTAAGCTTGGCGAGGTCTGCTTCGTTAACCAGCACTCTGTCGTCAAGTGCGGTAAGTTTTCCTTCATGATTTGATATCACCTCTTTTAATGAGTCCGTAACAGCTGTCTGTGCAAATCCTGTTATTCCGGTAACCGATAGAAACAATAATGTTAAAAAATTCTTCATGTTTTAAGGTTTTAATTTTAATTACGTTTTTCCATGGTACAAAAGTCAGGAAGAATGATTACAGAGAAGTTTCAACCGGATTAAGTGATTGTTTCAATTTGATTACAAAAGAATTCCGCAATATGAGTTAGCAATGCCGGGCTTAATCCGGTTTGCTTTAAACTCACTTGAGAAGGGCAAAGTCTGAAAGACAATTTTCTAAAATAAGACCCTGGTAAGAATGAATATCCCTGCGCTTATTAAGGCAGAAATTGGAATTGTAAGTATCCATGCCCAGAAGATCTTCCTTGTAACACCCCATTTAACAGCAGAAGCTCCTTTTACTGCTCCGACTCCCATAATTGAACCGGTTATAGTATGGGTTGTGCTAACGGGAATCCCAAAATGAGTGGCCCCAAAAAGTGTCAGAGCACCAGCAGTTTCAGCACAGAATCCCTCAAAAGGCCTGAGCTTCGTTATTCTCTGTCCCATAGTCTTGACGATGCGCCATCCACCAAATAATGTTCCAAGTGCAATTGCAGCATGGCACGACAGAACAATCCATAAAGCTATGGGAGCATTTTTAGCAACATGGTTGGTTGCAATAAGGGCTACCCATATTATACCCATTGATTTCTGGGCATCATTACCGCCATGGCCGAGTGAGAAAGCCGATGCCGAAATCAGTTGGAGCCTTCTGAACCATCTATCGATGGTAGAAGGTGACTGTCGCTTCACAACATGCATAACAATAATTGAGATAGTATATGACATTATCATTCCCAGTAATGGGGCAACAACAATGAAAATCACTATCTTCATTACTCCGGCAACTATAACAGATCCAAATCCATGACTAACAACTGCAGCTCCAACCAGACCTCCAACAAGAGTATGGGATGAACTTGAAGGCAGTCCCATCCACCATGTAATAAGATTCCATATAATTGCAGCCACAACAGCTGATCCAATAAGATGAAGACTTATTATCTCAGGATTAATTACACCCTTACCAATAGTGGTTGCAACTTTAAGCGGGAAAACCAGGAATGCGACGAAATTGAAGGTCGCAGCTAAGCCTACTGCGGCTAAAGGTGATAAGACTTTTGTTGAAACAACAGTTGCAATGGAGTTTGCAGAGTCATGAAAACCGTTGATGAAATCAAATATAAGAATTAGTCCGATTACTAGGTATAAAAATGCCATTTCTGATTAAGTGATGTATTATGCAAACTCAATATATTCTAACAAATAAAGTTCTTTGTTAAATTATTGAGAACAATATTACAAACACTTAACCTTTTAAATAATTAATACCTGTTACGTTTTTGTTACAAGTTTATATATCAGGCATGAAGATGATGCCGAAAGAACTAATATGCCAGAGTAGCCTGGAATGGAGAAGCTGGCAACTCTTCAGCATTATATAGATTCGCACCTTCAGGATTATCAGCCCAGGCGTATCTTACATAAACAGGGTTTGCAATTTCATTACACCTGACAACAACATGATTTCCTTCTATTTTAGCATCAGCCCAGAAATACTTTTTATCAGCTCCTGCGACTGCAAACTGATTAAGGGTTCCCCCTCCTTTTGCTATAAGTCCTGTTCCGGTGAAATCAAATTCAACTATGATATCTGGTCCCTCTATCCTTGCCGATTTGTAAACCGGTCCGGACCAGACAACCTTTTCATCACCATATGCCAGTCTCCTGGCTGCAAGTGAGAGGCGTTCACCGACAATTCTTTTCTCAAGTGGATGAATATCATTCCACTCTCCTGCGTCGATAGTAACTGCCATGGCTGTGTTGGGAACAGTAAGACATTTAAGCTGACCAAACCTCAGTTCAGCCCATTGGCTTTCCGATGGAAGATACTGCACTTCCATGTAGTTTGGCAGCTGAACATAAAGGAAAGGAAGATCCCCCTCCATCCATTTTTTTCTCCAGTCACTTATTAGTGCGGGAAGGAGATATTGATATTCATCTGGCCTGCTGGTATTTGCTTCCCCCTGGTACCATAGAAAACCCTTAATCTTATAGTTTACAACAGGTGCTGTCATTGTATTAAACAGTCCGGTTGGTTCATTCTGCATCGAAAATGCCGGAGTCCCGGATGCTTCAAAAGATATAGGTCTGAAAACCTGACCCACCTGGTAGCGCCATTCTCCACGGAGGTCAATAACTTCACCTCCAGCAGTAATATAATAAGGTTTATCCGGCACGAATCCTCCCTTTCCGGAATAGTTTGTCACTCTAACTATTATGATATTCCTTCCAGGTTTTAATAATCCTGAAGGCAGATCATATCTTCTCGGGGGATATTGATATGTAATTGATCCTGAGAGAACGCCATTTACATAAACATTATCTGCATCTACGATTCGTCCCAGAAATAACCTGGCCGGCTTAGCGGTCATTGAAACAGGAACGTCGATTTCTTTCCTGAACCACACGATCCCGTTAAGATCTTTAACTCCCTGGTCGGCCCAGTAGCCAGGAAGCCAGAACTTATGCCAACTGTCAGGAACATAAGTTGTATCATACCAGGCTTTTTGCCCGCTCATTCCTTTATCGGTATCCCTGGCGGAGCGCTGCAACATTTGAGGAGGCATATTGCGGACAGGTCTGATCAACCTGTTCATAAAAGCTGTATCTCTGAATTTCTCCACCCTGTTATAATACTGAGGTATTTCCTTTAATCCGTCCTCACCTATCCATGCCTGAATTGGAGTTCCGCCAACACTTGAATTTATCAAACCTATCGGTATATGATACTCCTGATAAATATTCCTTGCAAAAAAGAATGAAACTGCACCAAAGCCAAGAACATTTGCCGGTGTAGCAGCGATCCATTTGCCGCCTGGCAGATCATCATGGACCATCTTTACATCTGAAGCCGTCGGCACAAAAAAGTTCCTGATCTCAGGGTAATCAGCGCAGGCAATAATGTCAGGATATTTCTCCTTTACGCGCTCCATCGAAAGCACCATATTGGACTGGCCTGAGCAAAACCAGACATCACCGATCAGAATATCCTTAATCTGAATGTCATTATTTCCTGAAACCTTCATTGTATAAGGACCACCTGCCTTCATTGCAGGTATAATGATCTTCCATTTACCATCAGTATCTGTTATAGTGCGGAAGGTTTTATTATTGAATTTGATAATAATTTTTTCGCCGGCAGAAGCCCATCCCCAAATATCAAGCTTAGTATCTCTCTGTAAAACCATCCCATCGCTTATCAACAAGGGAAGCCTGACATTTCCAAAAGAATATGACGGCAAAAGAATAAGGAGTAATAATAAAACACTGACTACTGAAAAATGTGTTTTCATGTTTTTAAAATATTAAATAATATTCAGATACCGGTTTTGAGGCTTCGTAAATAGCAGGGTGGAAAATCGATTTCTTTTATTACTTCCGGATCAACCACTTCCCTGCATTCAGCAGGATTACAGCAGGTTATGCAGTTGCGCTTTAATGCCTTATATGATTTAAGCTTTACATCCGTCGATAAGAAGCCTTCCTTGACAGGCTCTTTTTTCATCAGGTCCGTGCTCAGGTATTTTTTATTATCGTCCGAAAATACTGTAACAATATTTGCATCGGTACCCATCTCTTCAAGCTTCATCAGAGCTCCTAGAAAATTTGCTCCTGATGAAATTCCCACAGCTATTCCAAGTTCGCTTGCCAGCTTCTGTGCCATTATTATCGAATCCCCGTCATCAACAGAGACGACCTCATCAAGTTCATCGAGCTTGATAATGGCAGGAATAAATTCATCTGAGATACCCTGTATGCGATGTGCTCCTACCTTGTAACCGGTTGATATTGTCGGAGAATTTGATGGTTCAAGAGGATATAGCCTGACTGATGGGTTCATCTCTTTCAGGTAGCGTCCCGTTCCCATTATTGTTCCTCCCGTGCCGACACCCGCAACGAATGCATCAGTTATTTTTCCATGCATCCTTAGCTGCCACCAGATCTCTGGCCCTGTGGTGGTATAATGAGCCATCGAATTATCATTATTTTCAAACTGCCTTGGCAGAAAAGTCTTCTTATCAGCTTCAGCCATTTCCAGTGTACGCTTGATGCTTCCCAGGAATCCACCCTCCTCTTTACTAACGAGCACGATATCGGCACCAAGGCTACGGATAAGGTTCTTGCGTTCTTCACTCATCCAGTCGGGCATAAATATAGTGACGGGATGACCAAGAGCCCTGCAGACTGCCGAAAATGAAATCCCAGTGTTGCCGCTTGTTGCTTCAATTACCCGGAAACCGGGTTCGATTAATTTCCGGACATAGGCTTCGCGCATAATATACAAAGCCATCCTGTCCTTTATACTGCCGGTCATATTCAGATGTTCAGCTTTTGCATAGATCTTACCAGGCTTGCCTTTAAAAAGAAACTCTATCTCAAGCATAGGGGTATTTCCTATCAGGCTTGACAATCCCTGAATACTTTTGCTTATTTCCGTTCTCTTATTTTTTTTCTCTGCCATTTTTGAAATAAATATTTTCAATTATCTAGATGTACAAGTTTACCTGCAGGTTCAGTGACATGACCGATAACAGAACTCTCCTCAAGACCTGCGGCTTTAAGCTCTGCTATAATCTTTTTCTCCAGATCGTGTGGCGCTGAAATAAGCAGCCCCCCTGAAGTCTGGGCATCATAAGCCAGCATTTTCAGGTTATAATCCAGATCGGGTGCAAACAAAGTATCCGTTTCGGCATATTCAAGGTTTCGGAATGCAGCGCCAGGAATGCAACCTTCATCAATTAATTTGTAAGCATTCCCGATCAAAGGCACTTTCTTCATATTTATCCTGACAGAGACCCTGCTTGCCCTTGCCATTTTAAGCATATGTCCTGCAAGTCCAAAGCCCGTGATATCTGTTGCCCCTTTGATATCATATCTCTTCATCACCTCTGCACCCGATTTATTAAGAAGCTTCATCAGCCTGAGTGCTTCATCGATATCCTTTTTGATAGCCATATTTAGTCTTTGCCCGGCGAGAATTGTTCCGGTACCTATCGGTTTGGTAAGTATCAGGGAATCGCCTGATCTGGCTCCGGAATTGGTTATGATCTTTCCCGGATGAACATAGCCGACAACTGCCAGTCCGTATTTGGGAGGAAAATCATCAATCGTATGTCCGCCGATTATTCTTAAACCTGCTTCAGATGCCATATCTGAACCCCCTTTCAGAATCTCAGCATAAGCTTCAATTGGAAGCCGGGAAGCAGGGAACATCAGGATATTGAGCGCTACGACCGGTGTTCCTCCCATTGCATATACATCACTTATTGAGTTGGCTGCAGCTATTTGTCCAAATTCATAGGGGTCACTGCATACGGGTGGAAAAAAATCTGTTGTCAGCACAAGAGCAAGGTCGTCATTAACCTTATAGACACCTGCATCATCGTGAGTATCAATATCAACAAGAATATTGGGATCAACCGGCAATGGCAGGTATTTAAGTATCTCCTCAAGCTGCCGAGGAGGGATCTTGGCAGAGCATCCTCCATTTTCAACCATTTGCAGAAGATCTATTTTCATCGTTGGAAGGAAGTTAGAGTCATGGCTTTATTATATTTCCGGCTGAAGCCATTACCTGGGCTATTTCAAACATATTGCTAAGGGTTCCTATCTTAATTTTTTCTTCAAGCGAATAGTACTTAGAGCAGGTGGCACAGAAGAGCATACCCACACCCATGCTCTCAAGGTCTTTAAGATTCTCATAAACAGGAGACTCAATACTTCCAAGCTTTACACCATTATTATAGAAGACCATCTTACCGGGGAGCATATCAAGATCCTTTATTGCCTTAATAAAATTTGCTATAAGTAGCTTCCCCAGCTCTTCCGTGCCTTCTCCCATTTTATCGGAAGTGAAGACAATAATAAAATTGCCATGTGAAAAATGAGGTATTTCTGGCGTGCAGTAAACTTCAGCTTTTGTTAAAGTGACACTCTGATTGCCCTTTGTAACTGTAATGGTCCAGACACCGCTGTTCTCCGTAACTGAATATGCAGTCTTATTATCTTTAAGAAACCTGGAAATGTTGTCGAGTGCAGTCTTATTGTCGGTTACAACTTCGAAGGAGTCTCCTGAGGCTGACTCTTTAAGCGCTCTCTTTGTTGCTATAACTGGAGCCGGACATTGCTGTCCTATTGTATCTATGATCCTCATTATTTTGAATATTATTGCTCGCAAAAATACAAAAAAGAACCTTAGAAGTTCAGCGATATTACGTTAACTTTGAGTCTCAATTAATCATCAATGAAAAAGCTAATCATTACTATTTTCTGCTTTGGAGTGCTTATTTTCCCGACAAATGTAAAGGCACAAAAAAATATCGATTATAAATCCATTACAGGTTCCTGGATTGGAAAAATACCGGCCGGAGGAGTTTCTCTCAGGGTAATATTCAATCTTAAATTAGCCGGAAAGGATTCACTTGCAGCAACAATGGACAGTCCCGACCAGGGAGTGAAGGGGATCAAAGTGGGTCCGGTAATTTTTGACGGCAAGGGTCTAAATATTAAAGCTCCTCTTCTCCTTGGAGAATATAAAGGTACGCTGAAAAGTGATACCCTTCTGGAGGGAACCTGGAAACAGGCTGGAAAAACATTCGACCTAAACCTGACCAGGCTTGCCGGAGTCTTCAGTCTGAACAGGCCCCAGGAGCCAAAACCGCCATTTCCATACACTTCTGAAGATGTTACTTTCAGGAATGACAAATTCAATATCAATCTGGCTGGAACACTTACGATCCCTGGTGGTAAAGGCCCGTTCCCTGCTGTTATTATGATAACAGGATCAGGTGCTCAGAACAGGGATGAAGAGCTAATGGGTCATAAACCATTCTGGGTTATAGCTGATTATCTCAGCCGGAATGGGATTGCCGTTCTCCGTTATGATGACAGGGGTGTAGGAAAATCTCAGGGTATTTACTCCACAGCCACGACGGCTGATCTTGCCACAGATGCTGATGCTGCATTTACCTTTCTGAAGAGCCATAGCCTCATTGACCCGAAGAAGATAGGACTGGCCGGGCATAGCGAGGGAGGTATTATTGCCCCGATAGTCGCATCAGGGAACAAAGAGATATCATTTATTGTTTCAATCGCCGGCCCGGGTGTAGGCGGAGAAGAGATCCTTCACCGGCAGAATTACGATATTGGAATGGCATCAGGAGGATCAGAAAAAGATGTTCAAACGGGTATTTCGACAAATACGAAACTGTTTGAAGTCATTAAAAAAGAGAAAGACAATAAAAAGGCAGAAGAGAAAATGAAAGCTGTATTTATGAAGATTATTGTAAAGGAAAAACTCTCTCCTGATGATAGTACAAAGGCTATGAATCAGCTTCAGTCACAATTCGCAACCCTGACTGGCTCATGGTTCAGATATTTTCTTACTCTCGATCCTTCAGCATATTGGAAAAAGGTAAAGTGCCCTGTTCTCATATTAAATGGAGAGAAAGACCTTCATGTCGCTGCCGATATTAACCCGCCTGCTATTGAAAAAGCGCTTAAGGCAGGAAAGAATAATTCGTATACGACCCATGTGATGCCAGGACTAAATCATCTTTTTCAGCATACCAGTACGGGATTACCGTCAGAGTATGGCAATATTGAAGAAACATTTTCTTCTGAGGTACTGAAAATCATTTCGGATTGGATCCTGGCTTTATAGATATTCCGGCCAGCTTCTTTCAATACTATTTTGCAGGAAAATATCCCTGCTGAATCTTCGTCCTGGATCGTACTGACACTTCATGATGGTTTCAATTATCATAAAACTGATATTAATATTTATTACCTTTGGAGACATCTTTTTAGCAAAACTATCATTTGATGCGTCGTCTGCTGATAAACATTCTATTCCTGTTCTTTTCGGTTCAGTTGTCTTCACAGGTTCTCATCAATGAGTTCTCTTCTTCGAATATCAACGGGATAACTGATGAGGATGGTGACCACAGCGACTGGATAGAATTATACAACTCAGGAGCGCTTCCGGCAAACCTCGATGGATGTCATCTTTCTGATAGAGCACATAACCTTAAAAAATGGACTTTCCCGGCTATTTCTCTCAAACCCGATAATTTTCTTTTGGTTTTTGCTTCGGGTAAGAACAGGACCGAGCTTCCTCTAAGTTATCAGACGGTTATATATCGGGGTGATGACTGGAAATATTTTGTACCCTCTTCAGAAATCGGAAATTCATGGAAGAGTACAGGTTTTGATGCTTCCTCCTGGAATACAGGACCCAGCGGATTTGGTTATGGAGATAACGATGACTCTACTGTCCTGAATAATATTTTAAGCGTATACATCCGTAAGGAGTTCGTAATAAACAATCTTCAGGATATTTCGGAATTGGTGCTGAGCATCGATTACGATGATGGATTTGTTGCTTATATCAACGGGCATGAGGTTGCCAGGAGTAATCTTGGAACAGCCGGGTCAACAGTCACATATAATCAGTCTACAACAGCCTCAAGAGAAGCAACAATGTACAGTGGTGGATTCCCGGAGAATTATGAGATTCCTGATCCCGGATCAATCCTGGTTGAGGGCGTCAATGTTATTGCAATAGAGGGACATAATAATGGTACAAGTTCTTCCGACTTCAGCCTTATCCCTATGTTAAGTTTCGGATTCAGGAGTACCGGCTATATTAATAATGTTCCAGGCTATATTAAGCTTTCAGGTAAAAATTTACATACTGATTTCAAGATAAGCAACGAAGGAAAAACACTTATTTTTTCAAGTCCCGATTCTTCAATAATCGATTCTGTACCACCAATTCCTCTGCCGGCAGATGTTTCATATGGCCGGAAACCCGATGGGAATAATTCCTGGTTTTATTTTACATCTCCTACTCCCGGCAGTGCCAATATCACATCCGGGGAGACCACACTTGCAAGCAACGATACGGTGAGATTTTCCGTAAAGGGTGGTTATTTTGCTGGAGCATTTGACCTTCAGCTTTCATCTGAAAATCCGGCAGATTCAATTTTCTTTACAATTGACGGGTCTGAACCGACCAGACAAGACTCGCTATATAAGAATCCAATACACATTTCAAAAAATATCGCTATCCGGGCAAGAACGTTTAATCCCCTGAAACTACCGGGTTTGATCTGCACTAACACATACATGATAAAGCATCATACCCTTCCTGTCGTAAGCCTGAGCACTAATCCGGAGAATCTATGGGATTACAATACCGGCATTTATGTTCTGGGGCCGAATGCATCTCCTTCCGATCCAAATTACGGAGCAAACTTCTGGCAGGACTGGGAAAGGAAAGCCCATATGGAATTTTATGATGTTAACGGAGTTAAGCAAATCGACCAGGATATAGGGATAAAGATCTTTGGGTCCTGGTCCCGTGCCCGTCCTCAGAAATCATTAGCGCTTTTTGCCCGCAAGGAATACGGCAAAGGTTCGTTCGATTACAAGTTTTTTAAGGAAAAATCCATAGATAAATTTGAATCAATCGTTCTCCGAAATGGAGGAAATGACTGGGATCAGGGAATACTCAGAGATGGATTAACATCCACACTGGTAAAAGATATGGATTTAGACCGAATGGCATCTCAACCTGCAATAGTTTACATAAATGGCGAATACTGGGGAATACTTGATATACGAGAAAAAGTAAATACCAATTTCTTGGCTGAAAACCACTTCGTAAATCCTGATAATGTAAACCTCCTTGAAAACAATAGTGATATCCTTGATGGGTCTAATGCAGGATACCTCCAGCTGACAAGTTTTCTGAATCTGAATACTCTCGAGACAGATCAGAATTACCTTCAGGTCAGCAATAAAATAGATATAGACAACTTTATTCAGTATCAACTTACCGAAATATATATCAATAACAAAGACTGGCCAGGAAATAACATCAGATACTGGAACACAAACAGTTCCTCCAGTCTCTGGAGATGGATCATTTATGATACAGACTTCGGATTCTCTATCTGGGAGAATTCGGCATATACATTCAATACCCTCGAGTTTGCACTGGCCTCGGATGGCCCCGGATGGCCAAATCCTCCATGGTCAACCCTGCTTTTCAGAAGGATGATGACAAACCCAGGCTTCAGAAAAGATTTTGTAAATCAGTATGCCGACAGAATAAATACCAGCTTCTCCACTGAAAAGGTATGTGCAACAGTCGATTCGCTGAAACAGATATATCTTCCAGAAATCAATGATCATCTCACACGCTGGGGTCTGAGTTACAGCAATTGGCTGAATAATCTCACAGTTATTAAGAACTATGCCACTTACCGTCCCGATTATGCCAGGGATCAAATGAAATCCGTACTGGGACTCGGTGTAACTCTTGAAATATATATAGAGATAAATAGCCCGGGCATGGGCAAAGTAATGGTAAATACTGTCATTCCTGATAAGTATCCCTTTACGGGTGTTTACTTTAAAGATATACCCATAGAACTTACTGCAATTCCGGCCCCCGGATATAAATTTGTCAGGTGGGAAAGAAGCGGTACGATAAACTACTCAAGAACAATTAGTTATAACATGGCAGCAACTGGTATTTTTAGTGCTGTATTTGCCGCATCAACAAGCAGTGATAATATTATAGTTATAAATGAGATCAACTATAAATCATCCCCCGCAAATGATTCCAAAGACTGGGTTGAGCTTTATAATGCGGGAAACGCATCAGTAAATCTTAAGAACTGGATTATCAGCGACTCAGGTCCGGAAGCTGGCTATACTTTTACTTCCGACTTAGTACTTTCACCAGGCATGTTCACTGTGGTTTGTCGTGATATTGCAGCTTTCAGTCTGGTATATCCTAAAGTAAAGAATGCAACAGGAAATATGAATTTTGGCCTTAGCAGTTCCGGAGATGATGTTAATCTTTATGATCCCCAGGGAAATCTTGTCGACTTTGTGAAGTTCACTACAAAATCCCCCTGGCCGACTGATGCCAACGGAACAGGATCTACTATTGCATTGCTCAGCCCATTTTTGGACAATAATGCAGGTAAGAACTGGAAAGCCGGAATTGATGGAGGTACTCCGGGAGAAAGGAATTTCCTTACTGATGTAGCTTCAACCAATGAAAATCCTTCAGCCGGATGTACGCTGAGCTGCTTTCCAAATCCTTTCCGGGATTATACAACAATCTGGATTGAAGTAAATCGACCGGGAAGATACAAACTTGAGGTTTATGACCTGCAGGGCAGATTACTGGAGACTCTTGCAGATAAGGTTTTTGAACCCGGATCATTCTCTGTTGACTGGGGCAGCAAAAGTTCGCTAAACGAAATGGTAAAGGGAGGAATATATATTATAAGGCTGTCAGGATTATCACAGGTATGCAATCTTAAAGTTATTTATCTGAAATAAATAATTAAGAGAAACTCATTCCCATACTGAAATAGTATTTTTCTATCATGAAAGATATCTCCCGGAATTTTGGTTTCCTGAGATTTCAGCAAGTTTTTTCATTACCATTTTACCTCTCGCAATTATTCCGGCAGAGCCTTCTCCCTGGAGCAAATTAATTGTTGCTGAAAGCTCATTCGCAAGTTCAGGATAAAGCATAGTCAGTTTATATAGGATCTCCATCGAATATGCCTTGATTGCAATAGCAGAGAATCCGGATCTTAATGCAGCAAAACAATGATCTGCGAGCAATCCATGGTGTCTGACACTGATCCTGTTTATTTCGCTCATGGAGATTATGCGGAGAAATGATCGTTGAGCGCTCTCATTATCAATCTTCTCCA
>Ga0182019_10000176_pt1 | contig 31375 bp, 22 predicted proteins | sample 812E2MmetaG_FD_120483 | JGI IMG/M metagenome (GOLD analysis project Ga0182019, IMG submission 120483) | Permafrost microbial communities from Stordalen Mire, Sweden - 812E2M metaG | ecosystem: Environmental > Terrestrial > Soil > Wetlands > Permafrost | place: Sweden: Stordalen | collected...
ATTTCCCGGATGAACCGAACCTTCGAACCTTCGAACGGTCTCTGCTCCTCTGCTCCTCAGCCCCTCCGCTCCTCTGCCGGCTTCTTCGAACCTCGGGCCCCGGTCGTCAGGTCGCAGCGTCCATCAGCTCGCGCCAGGTGTCGCGCTCGAGGAACGAGCCCGGGACGTTTGCCTCCATCTCCTGAAACATCGCGAACGGCACGGCGAACGTCATCAGGTTGTGGCCGAGCTGCTTCGCGATGTACTTGCGCGCCGAGAGGTCGGTAAGCCCGACCACGGCGCGCGGCCGGGCCGAGCGCGCCTCCCGGTAGGCGAGGATCCCGATCGTCTGGCAGCCTGCGCCCCACGGCATGATCACGTTCTCGTTGTCGCCGCGACCGTAGTTGGCGAGGACGACCAGTGCCGAAAGCCGGTCCGGGTCCACGAGGAAGATCACGATCTCGGGGCGTTCGCCTTTTGCGATCTGCGAGAGCGGCTTGAGAACGACGTAACGGGTCGGGACGTCGATCATCGGCAGCGCGTCGACGAACAGCTTCACGGCCTCCGGGGTCTTGATGTACCGTTCGCCGTGGACGAAGTCGCTGGAGGCGCCGCGCCGGATTCCGGGGGCGCCGGTCCCTTCCTCCTGCGGACCGTTTCCGGTGGAGAGAAACCGGTAGAAGCACTCAATCCCGCCCGGCCACGTCTCGTACTGGTTGCCGAACCCGAGGCCGGTCCCGCCGCCGAGGCACCCGAACGTCGTGCGGTCGGCCGCGGCAGGCTTCCCCTTCGCGGCGGCGGCCAGCAGCAGCCACATGATGCAACCCCACTTGCCCTCGGAGAACTGCATCGCCCCGTCGGGCAACTGGTCGGAAAAGACGAGCGCGACAGGCTCGTACTGCGTCTTGATGGCTCGTGCGATGGCGCTTTCCATGACGGCCTCCCTAACGACGGCAGGGCCGATTGTAGCCGCGCGCGAGGAACGACATCGGAAGTCAAGAGTCAAAGGTCAAAAGTCAAAGGTCAAACGCAGCGCCCGCAGTCCGCAGGTCTCCGCTTTGGACTTTCAACTGTTGATTTTCGACTGCCCGTGCAGCACCGCATCACGCCTCGGTGCCGACGGCGCCGGCGCGCTCCGTGATGCCCGTCGCCAGTGTCCTCGCCGGCAGCAGCAGCGCGCGGACCGGGGAGGCCTCGAGGCCGACCAGGCGAAGAGGCACGGCGACCAGCGTGTAGGAACCGGGGTCCGCTCCCGAGAGGTCGAGGCCTTCGAGGATCAGCACGGAGCGTTCGACGCACCGGCGGTGCGCCGGCAACTCGGTCGCCTCGGGGCTATCGGCCGAGGGCGTGTCGAGACCGACCAGGGCCACGCCCGCACGGGCGAGGAAGTCCACAAACGCCGGTGTGAGGGACGCGAAGCTGGGCGGGATCGGCGACCCCACCGGCCACGATCCCGTTGCAAAGAGGACGCGAGGCGTCGAGGGGTTCCAGCCGGGCGGGAGGTCCCCGAGATCTATCGGCTGGTCGTGGCCCGGGAGCGCCACCACCTCGCACCGGCCGACGCAGGTCAAGAGCGGCAGGCTGGCCACGTCGCGGCCCGTCGGATCGAGGTGGAGCGGCGCGTCGATGTGGGTGCCGACGTGCGGCGAGAGGCGCATCCACGAGAGGGCGGCCGTATCGCGCCCGGGCGGCGAGGTCCAGCCGCACGTGAACGGAACATCGCCGGGCCAGACCGGCGACGAAGTGGTCAATGGCCGCGTGATGTCGATCACTCGCGTGAGCATGTGTAATGTTCGCACGGATCGGGCTCAAGGGGGGTAGCGCGTGTCATCACCGTTGACAAGGGGGGCCGCAGGCCGCAATGTTGCTATGAGCATGAAAGACGCTTGATGTCGAGGGAGTTTCCAACTACGCTCCGCTCGCCCCGCGCGGCGGGAGCACCCGACAGGAGGCCCGGATGCCGACAAACCTCGTGCCGAAGCGGCTGTACCTCACTAACGGTGTGGGCGTGCACCAGGAGAAGCTGCAATCGTTCGAACTCGCGCTCCGGGACGCCGGGATCGCGGCGCTCAACCTCGTCTCGGTGTCGTCGATCTACCCCCCGGGTTGCCGAATCATCACCCGAGCGAGGGGCGAGGAGTTCCTGGAACCCGGCCAGATCGCGTTTGTGGTGATGAGCCGCTCCGAGTCCAACGAGCCGCACCGCATGATTGCAGCCTCGATCGGGGTTGCCGTACCACGCGACAAGCGAATGTACGGCTATCTCTCGGAGCACCATGCCTTCGGCCAGACCGGAAAGGAGGCGGGAGACTACGCGGAAGACCTCGCGGCTTCGATGCTCGCCTCCACCCTCGGCGTGGAGTTCGACGAGAACCAGTCGTGGGATGAGAAGCGCCAGATCTGGAAGATCTCCAACAAGATCGTCACCACACGCAACATCACGCAGTCGGCGATCGTCGGGCGCTCCGCGAAGTGGACCACGGTGCTCGCCTGCGCAGTGCTGCTGTTCGACTGAGAGGGAGCCATGGTCCCGACGAAGACGGAATATCTCGGGGGCGGGCGGATCTTGCCCCCGCGTGTCCGCGGTGACATGACCGCCTCCGAGCTCGTGGACGGCGTGTTCTCCGCGTACAACGCGGCGCGGCTGCGCGAGGGCGCCCGGCTGTTCGCCCGCAAGATGCTGGCGGCCGAGACCACGGTCGCGGCCTCGCTGACCGGCGCTTTGACCCCGGGCGGGTACGGCATTTCCTGCCTGATCCCGCTGGTCGAGGCCGGCTTCGTGGACTGGATCGTCTCGACCGGCGCGAACCTCTACCACGACATGCACTTCGGGCTGGGTCTCGAACTTCATCGCGGCTCGCCGTTCGTCTCCGACGTAGAGCTGCGACAAGCCGGGGTGATCCGGATTTACGACATCTTCTTCGAGTACGAGGTGCTGCTCGACACCGACGCCTTCGTGCGCGAGGTGATCCAGGCGTCCGAGTTCCATCGGCCGATGTCCTCGGCGGAGTTCCACAACCGGCTGGGGCGGTTCGTCGCCGAGCGCGAGAAGGTGCTTCACACCGAGGGGCACTCGCTGATCGCCGCGTGCTACCGCGCGGGCGTGCCGGTGTACACCTCCTCTCCCGGCGATTCCTCGATCGGCATGAACGTGGCAGCGATGGCGCTCGCGGGCTCGAAGCTCACGATCGACCCCAACCTCGACGTCAACGAGACGGCGGCGATCGTGTACGGCGCCAAGACGTCGGGCGGCAAGAGCGGCGTCCTGATCCTCGGGGGCGGCAGCCCGAAGAACTTCGTGCTCCAGACCGAGCCGCAGATTCAGGAGGTGCTCGGATTGCCGGAGAAGGGGCACGACTACTTCCTGCAGATCACCGACGCGCGGCCCGACACCGGCGGGCTCTCAGGCGCCACCCCGTCCGAGGCGGTGTCGTGGGGGAAGATCGACCCCGACCAGCTTCCGAGCGCAGTCGTGGTCTACACCGACACAACGATCGCCTTGCCGTTGATTACGGCGTACGCCCTCGCGAACCGGGAGGCGCGCCCGCTCAAGCGGCTCTACGACCGGCGGGAGGATCTCGTCGCTGGAATGCGGAAGGCGTACCTGGCACGGCTGGGCGGCACGAAGTGAGGATCGAGGGGCGCGGCCGCACGCCGGAGCCCCGGGCCGTCCGGCCGGGAGGCTGGTATGAGTGACGAGCGGTACGCGCCGTACCAGGAATTCCTCGGGGTTCCGGCCAACCTCAAGCCCGAGGCCGAGTCGAGGGTGGCGATCCTGCCCGTCCCGTACGACCTGACGACCTCGTACCAGCCGGGCGCCCGCCGGGGGCCGCTCGCAATCCTCGAGGCGTCGACGCACCTCGAGACGTACGACGAGGAGCTCGGGCGCGAGACGTGGGAGGAGGTTGGGATCGAGACGCTTCCGGCCGTCGTTCCCGACACCTCCGGGCCTGCTGCGACGGTTCAACGGATCGAGGCAGTGGCGCGTGAGATCGTCGAGGCGGGCAGGTTCCTGGTGTCGCTCGGGGGAGAGCACTCGATCACGGCTCCGCTGGTGCGGGCGGTCAGGACGGCGCACCCCGGGCTCGGCGTGCTGCAGCTCGACGCACACGCCGACCTGCGCGACGAGTTCGAGGGATCGCCGTTCAACCATGCCTGCGTCATGCACCGCGTGCTCGACGACAGTGTTGAACTGGCGCAGGTCGGCATCAGGTCGCTGACCGGCGAGGAGCAAACGCTGATTCGGGAGCGCGGGATCTGCACGGTGTTCGCGCCCGAGGCGGTCGGGGCGCCCGTCGCGAATTGGATCGGGAGGGTGCTCGCCGCGCTGCCGGAGGAGGTCTACATAACTGTGGACCTCGACGTCTTCGACCCGGCGATCATGCCGGCGACGGGGACGCCCGAGCCGGGCGGGCTCGACTGGTATCGGGCGCTCGACGTGCTGCGCCAGGTCGCGCGGGCCAAGCGAATCGTCGGGTTCGACGTGGTGGAGCTCTCGCCGATACCCGGCAACGTTGCACCCGACTTCCTGGCCGCGAAGCTCGTCTATCGACTGCTCGGGTACTCGCTGCTGATGGGCCCCCCGCTGGGCCGTTAGCCATCCGCAGGACATCCGCCCCGATCCATCGGCGGTACGCCGCAGGGCCGGGGGAATCACCTGGGGCACCGAGGAGCGTTACGAATCCAGCGTCCGTCGTAGAGGAGTCAATGTCACCGCGAGGAGCGGAGCGACGACGCAGTCTCGTCCACTTCCTCTGGATCGCTTCGTCGCCCCGCCTGTGGCGGGACTCCTCGCGATGACAATGAAAACGCTGCGTTTGAAGGAGAATTGGCAATGGGCGGGGGGCACCCGCCGGGATGCGAGGTCGCCGATGGCGTGGGTTGTCCTGTTCTGTGCTGGTTTGGTCGAGGTGGCGTGGGCGGTCGGGTTGAAGTACACGGCAGGGTTCACCCGCCTTTGGCCGAGCGCGCTCACGGTCGCGGGGGGCCTTGTGAGCTTCTTCCTGCTCGCGCAAGCCGCGAGGACCCTGCCGATCGGCACCGCCTATGCGGTCTGGACCGGAATCGGAGCCGTGGGCACCGCGGTCCTCGGCATGGTCCTCTTCGACGAGCCTCGTGACTGGGTCCGCGTGGGGTGTATCGGTTTGGTCGTCGTCGGCGTCATAGGTCTGAAGCTCGCGTCGCCGAGGTGAGCTTCGTGCGGCGGCGCTAGGCCGTTGAGCCTTGGAGGGCTTGACTCCGGCGCAAAAGAGATCTAGTTTCCATTGCACAGTAGCCAAACTCAGGAGGTTTGCATGATCCTCGTGCGCGATGTTCTCCGTCTGAAATTCGGCAAGGCGAAGGAAGCCAAGGCTTTGGCGAAGGTGGGGACGCGCATCGCCAAGAAGGTCGGCTACCCAGCTCATCGCCAGCTGATGGACCTTACGGGTCGTTACTGCACGCTGGTTCTCGAGAGCACCCATGAGAGCGTGGCCGCTTGGGAGTCGGGAATGGCCGACACTCAGGCTGCCGGCGAATGAGGGGCGTGGTACGAGAAGTTCAAGCCACTCGTCGAGTCGGGGTTCCGCGAGATCTACACCGTGCTGGAGGAATGACGGCTCGGACGAAACAGGGGAGGGAGCCCGTGCCGAGGGTAGTTCAACAGGGAACTGAACCCACCAAGGTCGCCGCCGCCCAGCCCGAGAATCCGGCGGGAATCAGTGACGAGGCGGTGAAGGCGGGCACGGGCAAAACCTGGCCCGAGTGGTTCGCCATCCTCGACGCGGCCCTCGGCACGAAGCTCGGTCACAAGGGGATCGTCGCCCTCCTCGCGGAGCACCAGCGACTGGGCCCCTGGTGGCGCCAGATGGTGGCGGTTGCCTACGAGCAGGAGCGCGGACTGCGCCAGAAGCACCAGACCCCCGAAGGGTTCCAGCTCAGCGTCAGCCGGACGGTCGAGGTGCCGGCGGACGCCCTGTTCCGCGCATGGGCTGACGAGCGCGCTCGCTCGGCATGGCTTCCGGACGCCGACCTCACGATCCGGCGAGCCACGCCGCCGAGATCGCTCCGAATCACCTGGAGCGACGGCAGCACGGTGGACGTGAGCATCTCCGCTCGCGGGAAAAGCCGGAGCCGGGTGGTCGTCGACCACAAGCGGCTCCGCGATGCCGAGAACGTCGGGCTCATGAAGGAGTACTGGACCGCGGCGCTCGACACGCTCAAGCAGACACTGGAAGCCTGACGCTCCCCGGGGAAGAACGCAGGCTAGAATCGCGCAGGCGGCCGATGCGCGAGAGCATGCGAATGAGCCTGGTTCAGACCCCGGTGATCCCGGTCGTCGGGCGTCTGATCCGCGACAACCCGGGCACGATCTCGCTTGGGCAGGGGGTCGTCCACTACCCGCCGCCGCCCCAGGCGATGGAGGCCATCGCCGGCTTCGCGGCCGACCCGGAGAACCACAAGTACCGCCTGGTGGACGGGATCCCGCCGCTGCTCGAGCGCCTCCGAGAGAAACTGGCCTCCGACAACGGGCTCGTGCTGACCGCGAGGCACCGGGTCATTGTGACGGCCGGCGGCAACATGGCCTTCAGCAACGCCGTGCTCGCGGTCACCGATCCGGGCGATGACGTGGTCCTGATCGCGCCGTACTACTTCAACCACGAGATGGCGGTGGCGATCGCCGGGTGCCGGGCCGTCGTTGCGAGCACGGACGAGACCTACCAGCCTGTGCCCGAGCGCATCGCGGCCGCGATCACGCCCCGGACGAGGGCCGTCGTGACGGTGTCGCCCAACAACCCGACCGGCGCGGTATACCCCGAGGCGACGCTGCGCGCGGTCAACGAGCTGTGCCGGGAGCGCGGGCTCTACCACATCCACGACGAGGCGTACGAGTATTTCACCTACGACGGCGCCCGGCATGTCTCTCCATCCTCGTTCCCCGACACCGCGGCGCACACGATCTCGCTGTTCTCGCTCTCGAAGTCGTACGGGTTTGCGGGGTGGCGGATCGGCTACATGGTGATCCCCGAGCACCTGTTCGGCGCCGTTTGCAAGATCCAGGACACGATCCTGATCTGCCCGCCCGTCGTCTCGCAGCACGCCGCCGTCGGGGCGATGAGCGCCGGGAGGAGCTACTGCGAGGGGTGGCTCGAGGGCATCGCCGGTGTAAGGCGGCTCGTGCTGGAGGCGCTGGCGGAGATCGGCGACGTGTGCACGGTGCCGCGAGCCGACGGCGCGTTCTACTTCCTCGTGAGCGTCCGGACCACGATGGACCCGATGGCGCTGGTTGAGCGGCTGGTGAGAGAGCACCGCGTGGCGGTGATCCCCGGCTCGACGTTCGGGGTGAAGGATACGTGCACCGTGCGCATCGCGTACGGCGCGCTCACGCGCGAGACCGTGGCGGAGGCGATCGGGCGGTTCGTGCGCGGGATCAGGCAAATCGTCGGAGGGTGAATGGGACTGCACGTCGTCGCATGCCAGCTCGACATCGCATGGGAGGACAAGGCGGAGAATCACCGGCGCGCGGCGGCGCTCCTCGAGCAGGCAAACCCGCCGCGGGGATCGCTCGTGGTCCTGCCGGAGATGTTCGCGACCGGCTTCTCGATGAACGTGGACGCAACGGCCGAGGGAGACGAGCGCGCGAGCGAGCGCTTCCTCGCGGAGACGGCGCGGCGGCTCGGCGCTTGCGCGCTCGGCGGCGTCGTTACGCGAGAGCGGCCCGACGCCCTCGCGGCGAACCAGGCGCTCGCATTCGGCCCTGACGGCGGCGAGCTTTGCCGCTACGGCAAGATCCACCCGTTCTCGTTCGCCGGGGAGGACCGGCGGTTCGCACGGGGGCGGGAGGTCGTGACGTTCCTGTGGAGCGGGTTCACGATTGCGCCGTTCGTGTGCTACGACCTCCGCTTCCCGGAGGTGTTCCGGGTCGCCGCCCTCCGGGGCGCGACCGTGCTCGTCGTGATCGCCAACTGGCCCGCGCCGCGCGAGGCGCACTGGCTCGCGCTGCTGACGGCCCGCGCGATCGAGAACCAGGCGTACGTGGTCGGCGTCAACCGGTCCGGCCGCGACCCGCACGCTGCGTACTCCGGGCGCAGCCGGATCGTCGACCCGCGCGGGCGCGTCCTGGCCGAAGCGGGCGAGGCGGCGGGAACGATCGCCGCGGATCTCGATCTCGAGGCGCTGCAGGCGTATAGGCGGGATTTCCCGGTGCTCGCGGACGTCGATCCGAGGTTCGTACCGGGTCTGCCGCCGAGGTGATGCAGCTCCATGACCACGAGAGCCGAGCCCGGGCCAGGACGCGCGCGGCGCTCGTACCGCGAGTGGCTGCTGAAGATGATGAACTTCTACCCGCCGTTCCTCGGTGCGCGGATCCGCGGCCGACGCCGACGGCAGGGTCGAGCCGACCTTCACGGTCCGGGTCCTCGGCGAGGGCGGCGAGGTGGTTGCCGAGGTGGACAAGACGCTGTACGTTCGTCGGCGGCGCGCCGACGAAGCCGGCTGAGCGCTTCCCGCCCGCGACCGGAGGAGGCTGCAGGTGAAGACCGTCATCGAGCCGTACAGGAGCCGGGTCATCGAGCCGATGCGCGTGACCACGCGCGGGGAGCGCGAGAGGTTCATCCGGGAAGCGGGCTACAACCCGTTCCTGCTCAAGGCGGAGCAGGTCCTCATCGACCTCGTCACCGACTCGGGCACGTCGGCGCTTTCGACGCGGCAGTGGTCGGCGATGCACGGCTCCGACGAGTCGTTCACCGGCTCGCGGAGCTTCTACCGGTTCCGGGAGGCGGTGCAGAGGCTGTTCGGCCACGCGTTCGTGATCCCGTGCCATCAGGGGAGGGCGGGGGAGCACCTCATTGCGCGCGCAGTGGTTCGGCCCGGCGACGTGATCTTCGCCAACACGCACTTCGCGACGACGCGAGAGAACTTTGAGGAAGCGGGCGCCGATGTCCGGGACCTTCCGATCGCGGAGGCGCTCGACCGGACGAGCCCTCACACCTTCAAGGGGAACATCGACCTCGAACGCCTCGAGGCGGGTCTCGCGGAGGCGGGCTCCAGGGCCCGGATGGTGATCCTCACCGTCACCGACAACTCGCGCGGCGGCCAGCCGGTGAGCATGGCGAACGTCCGCGCCGCGCACGACATCTGTGGTCGCCACGCCGTGCCCCTGTGGCTCGACGCCGCGCGCTTTGCGGAGAACTGCTATCTCGTCAAGCTGCGCGAGGAGGGGTACGCGGAGAGGAGCCCGCGGGAGATCGCCCGCGAGCTGTTCCGTCTGACCGACGGCGTGTTCATGAGCATGAAGAAGGACGCCCTCGGCAACACCGGAGGCCTGATCACGCTCGAGGACGAGGCCTGGGCCGAAGCGATCCGCGTCCGGCTGCTCTCGAGCGAGGGGATACCCACCGGGGGCGGCCTCGCCGGGCGCGACCTCGAGGCGCTCGCCGTGGCGCTCGACGAGATGCTCGAGGAGGATTACCTCTCGTACCGCATCTACTCGACGCGCCGTCTCGGCGAACAGCTCCAGGCGGCAGGTGTGCCGGTCGTCACGCCGTTCGGCGCCCACGCCGTGTACGTGGACGGGCGGGCGTTCTGCCCGCACCTGTCGAACGAGCAGCTGCCGGCGTGGTCGCTGTCCGTCGCGCTCTACCTGCACTCCGGCGTGCGCAGCTGGGAGACGGGGAACGTGATGCAGGGGCGCGAGGACGCCACATCCGGGGCGTGGCGGTGGCCGGACCTCGACCTCCTACGCCTCGCGATCCCGCGGCGCGTCTACAGCCAGAGCCACCTCGACTACGCGGGTGAGGCCGTGATCGAGCTCTTTCAGCAGAGGGAATCGGTCCGCGGCCTGCGCTTCGTCTACCACCCCCCGGCGCTGGCGCAGTTCGTCGCGACCTTCGAACCGGTGTGAGGGGAGCGTTCGGAAGTTCGAACGTTCGAAAGTTCGCACGTTCTGGAAAGGCGGAGGAGCAGAGGAGCAGGGGAGCGGAGGAGCACGAAAACCGCTTGCAGGTTCGAAGGTTCACACGTTCGCAAGTTCAACGACGGTGGAGGCGCTGAGAAGCAGAGGGGCAGTGGGCAAGAGGCCATCTGCCGTTTCGCCGTCTCCGGCTCCTCAGCCCCTCTGCTCCTCTGCATTCAGCGAACCTTCGAACGTTCGAACCTCTGAACCTTTGGACCTTCCAACCTCTGAACCTTCGAACAGACCCCCGTGATTCAGCGGGTGAGGGCGTTGTGCCGGCGCAGGATCTCAAGCACCCGATCCACTGGGAGCGCCTCGACGACGTGGCCTCCGAAGCCAGTCGTGGTGGTTGCGGCGAACAGGGAATTGAGGACCGCCTCCTCGGTCGCCTCGACCGCCGCGAGGAAGAGCTGCGAGAGGTCCTCGTCGGGCAGGAGCGCGACCTGCCTCAGTCCCGGAGCTTCGTGCCGCACACGGCAGGAGCGATCGGTTGAGAAGGCGATCGCGTAGTCGCCGCTGCCGCTTGACGCGAAGCTCCCCACGCGCGCGAGTCCCATCGGGACGCGCGCCGCGACCCGTTTCAGCTGCCTCGCGTCGAGCGGGGCGTCGGTGGCGACCACGACCATGCAGGAGCCGCCCTCGGGCTTGGCGAGATCGTCCCTGAACGCGTGGCGGCCCAACTCGACCCCTACCGGGGCGCCCGCGACCGTGAGCACGCCGCCGAAGTTGAAGTTGGTCTGCGCCAGAACGCCGACGGTCCAGCCGCCGAGGGTCGTTGGCAGTTTCCTCGATGCGGTTCCGATCCCGCCCTTCCAGCCGAGGCAGCAGCAACCGGTGCCTGCGCCGACGCACCCTTCGGCAACCGCGCCCGCGGCCGCGGAAGCGATTGCGGCGAGGACGTGCTCGTGCCCCACCGGGCGGGAGCGGATGTCGGAGAGGTGACCGTCGTTGCACTCTCCGACTACGGGGTTCACCGAGAGGACGTCCTCGTTGCCCGGCTGCGCGAGCACCCACTCCGCCAGGGCGTCGGCCACCCGCCACACGTTGAGCGTGCCGGTGAGGGCGATCGGGGTCTCGAGCACGCCCAGCTCGTCCACCTGGGTGATGCCCACGAGCTTCCCGAAGCCGTTGGCCACGAACGCCGCCGCGGGGACCTTCTCCTGGAAGACGTTGCCGGCGTAGGGAAGGACAACCGTGACCCCGGTGCGGAGGTCGTCCCCCTCGGAGACCGTCGCGTGACCGACGAGGACGCCCTCCACGTCGGTGATGGCGCCGAGAGCGCCGGGAGGCAGGATCCCCGTCGCGACGCCGGCCTGCCGGGCGCGCGGGCGCGGCGGAAGCGTGGATGGCGGTGAGACGCTCATGGGTTTGCCTCCGGCTCGTTGATGTCAAACGTCCGGGCCTCGTCGGATGCCTGGTTCACTTCGACGACCCTCCTGCCGGGCCGCCGTGATCCGCGGGGACCGGCGGGGCATCGAGATCCTCGATGCGGGCGTCCGACGGGGGCCGCTGCTTCTGCAGCCGCTCGGCGACGCGCTCGACCTGTCGCATCACGCGGAGGATGTTCAGTCCGGCAACCTTCTTGACGTCGTCGTCGCTCCAGTCGCGCCGCAGAAGCTCGACCAGCAGCGCCGGGTACTTCGAAACGTCCTCAAGTCCCACCGGCGTGCTGCTGATGCCGTCGAAGTCGGAGCCCAGGCCCACGTGGTCAACGCCGGCCACGGCGCGGATGTGCTCGATGTGGTCCGCGACCTGGGCGAGCGTCGCCTGCGGCACCGGGTGAGCCGCCCTGAACGCCTTCAGCTCCGCCTCGACGCGCTTGGAATCGTTCGGGTACAGCGCCCCGAGCCGGGTCCACTCCGCCTCGATCGGCGCGTCCGCGATCCGCACCTCTTCGGAAACGAACCCCGGGGCGAAGTTGACCATCACGATGCCGCCGTTGGCCGCGACGCGCTTGAGGATGTCGTCCGGCACGTTGCGGACGTGGTTGCACAGCGCCCGCGCGGAGGAGTGCGAGAAGATCACCGGTGCCTCGCTGGTCTCGATCGCGGCGAGCATCGTCGCGTCGGACACGTGCGAAAGGTCGACGAGCATCCCCATCCGGTTCATCTCGCGCACGACCTCGCGGCCGAACGCCGTGAGCCCGCCGTGGACCGGCTTGTCGGTGGCGGCGTCCGCCCAGTCGGTGTTGTTCCAGTGGGTGAGCGTCATGTAGCGCGCGCCGCAGGCGTAGGCCTCGCGCAGTACGCCGAGCGAGTTGTCGATCGAGTGCCCGCCCTCCATGCCGATCAGGCTCGCGATCTTGCCGGCCGCGTGGATGCGCTCGGCCTCGGCTGCGGTGGTGGCGAGCGCGAACGTCTCCGGGTAGCGCGCGACCATTCGGTGCACCAGGTCGATCTGCTCGAACACGGCGACCACGGGATCGGCGCCCTTGAGTTGGGTCGAGACGTACACGGACCAGAACTGGCCCCCGACGCCGCCCCGCCGCAGACGGGGGATGTCTGTGCTGAGGGGGTGCTCGAGCGCGCTTGTGTCCTTGGCGATGTCGATCTTCGCAAGGTGGTCGCCCACGCGCTCGCGATAGTTCTCCGGCAGGTCGTTGTGGCCGTCGATGAGCGGCACCTCGGCGAGAATGCGGGCCACCCGGGCCTCGAGCGACTTCTCGGCCTGGCCGGCCGGCTGCGACCTAGCGGGCTGGGCCAGGGTGCCAAGGAGGATCGCTAAGAGCAGGCGAATGAGGAACGGAAACCTGCCGCGGGAGTGATGCCAAGGGGGAATCGTGGCACTGCGGTTGCTGCGCACGGTGTACCTCCGGCGGCCATCTTGCACGCTCCGCGGCGGCAGGGCAACCGCTCGCCGTCAGGCGACGGCGCCCTCGCTGCGTGGCACCGGTCGTGCGCGCCGTCTTGACAGCCAACGGCGGAGGCGACGAGGATCGTGTGGGGCCACGAGTTGGCCCTGTCGGCCGGCGAGGAGGTGGTCCGGTGCGGATCGCGGTGATCTCGGACGTGCACGGAAACCGCTGGGCCCTGGAATCGGTGTTGGGCGACCTGGACCGCCGCGGCGTGGACACGGTGCTCGATCTCGGCGACAGCGTGTACGGGCCGCTCGACCCTTCCGGCACGGCGGCGCTCCTGATCGGGCGCGGCGTCGAAAGCGTCCGCGGAAACGAGGATCGGATCGTCGTGGAACCGCCGGACGAGCGCGACTCCGCCACGCTGGTCTTCACGAGGGCGAGCCTCGCGCCGGGGGTACTCGAATGGTTGAAGAGGCTCCCGGCTCGGAGAGTGGCGTTCGGGAGCGTGTTCTGCTGCCACGGGACCCCCGCTCGAGACCAGGAGTACCTGCTCGAGCGGGTCACGGAAGCGGGCGCGACGCTCGTGATCGCCGCCGACCTCGCTGCTGCTCTCACCGGTGTCGCCGAGCCCGTGGTCCTGTGCGGGCACAGCCACCAGGCCCGCACCGTTCTCGCACCCGGCGGACAGCTGGTCGTCAACCCCGGCAGCGTCGGGCTGCCGGCGTACTCGGACGACGCGCCATGGCCGCACGCGATGGAGGCGGGAAGCCCGCACGCGCGGTACGCGGTTCTGGAGGAGACGGATGCGGGTTGGAGGGTCGAGCAGGTGGCGATCCCGTACGACTGGGAGGCGGCCGCGAGCACAGCGAGACGCAACGGCCGGCCCGATTGGACCGAATGGCTGCGCACGGGGCGTGCCCGCGTTGCCGATCTCGGGAGGTGAGGTGAGCGACCCCACGAAGCGCTTCTCCAACCGGGTGGACGACTACGTGCGGTACCGCCCGCGCTACCCGTCTGCGGTCGTCGATCTTCTGGAATCAAGCTGTGGCCTGACGCGCGACTGGGTAGTCGCGGATGTCGGCTCGGGCACCGGCATTTTCTCGGAGATGCTGCTGAGGCTCGGCTGCCGCGTCTACGGTGTGGAGCCCAACCGCGAGATGCGGGAAGCGGGTGAGCGGCTGCTCGCGGGGCATCCGGGCTTCGTGAGCGTGGATGGGCGCGCCGAGGCCACGACGCTGCCTGGCGCCAGCGTGGACCTCGTGACGGCCGGCCAGGCGTTCCACTGGTTCGATCGGGCCCGATCGAGGGCCGAGTTCGTCCGGATCCTCAAGCCGGGCGGTTGGGTGGCGCTCGTCTGGAACAAGCGTCGCAAGAGCGGCACGCCGATGAACGCCGCGTACGAGCGGTTGCTCCTCAAGTACGCTGTCGACTACCATTCGGTGGACCACGAAACCGTGACGGACGAGATGATCGCCGCGTTCTTCCACCCGCAGGAGATGCAGCAGAGGTCGTTCGAGCAGCCGAGGCGGCTCGACTACCGGACTCTCGAGGGGTACATGCGTTCGGCTTCCTACGTCCCGCCGCCGGGCCATCCTGCGTACGAGCCGATGCTGGCGGAGCTGCGCTCGCTCTTCGAAGCCGTTCAGACCGACGGCGTCGCGACCCTCGAGTACGACACCAAGGTCTATCTGGGCCCGCTCTGAGGCGCCAGGGCGCGTGCCGACCGGGCATGTCGACCGGGCATTGCGCCGGCGTTTCGGTTTTGTTAGCCTGAGACCTCAGTGGACAAGGAACTGTTGCCGTCACTTCTGAAAGGGTGCGCGCGGGCGACGCTCGCCCTGTCGGACGGGACGCTTTTCCGCGGCTTCTCCGCGTGCGGGGAGGCCGTCGCCAGCGGCGAGGTGGTGTTCAACACCTCGATGTTCGGATACCAGGAGATGCTGACGGACCCGTCGTACAAGGGGCAGATCCTGGTTCTGACGACGCCCCATGTCGGGAACGTCGGGGTCAACGACGACGACCGCGAGTCGGCGCGAGTCTGGGCCGAGGGGCTCATCGTTCCCGATCTGTCGCTCGCCCCCTCGAACTGGCGCTCGACTGCCGGGCTCGTCGAAAGTCTCGCGGTGCGAGGCGTTCCGGTGGCGTGGGGGTTCGACACGCGGGCGCTCGTCCTGCACCTGCGCGCCGCCGGAGCGCTGCCGGGAGTGCTGGTGTGTGGTCCGGACCCCGGAGCGGAGAGGCTGGCGACGCTGCTCGCTCAGGCGCGCGGCACCGACGGGTGCGATCTCACCCGGGTCGTGGCCTGCAACGAGGCGACGGCCTGGCGCGATGGGCCGTGGGCGGCGCCAGGAGCCGTTTCGCTACCGAACTCGGCCGGTCTCGGACCACCGACCACGGACAACGGAACACGCATTGTCGTCATCGACTGCGGCGTGAAGGCATCGATCCTGCGGCAGTTGGTGGGCGGCGGGGCCGAGGTGACCATCGTGCCGCCGGATACGGAAGCTAACTCCGTGCTGGCGCTCCAGCCCGCGGGAGTCGTCGTGTCCAACGGACCCGGCGACCCGGGCGCCGTGGCGCGCGTCCCGGCGACGATGGCGGCGTTGCTTGGCAGGGTGCCGATGCTCGGAATCTGCCTCGGGCACCAGTTGCTGGCGCGGGCCCTCGGCGGCCGCACGTACAAGCTGCCGTTCGGGCACCACGGGGGCAACCATCCCGTGCGCGACGGGGCGAGCGGCGAGGTGTGGATCACCTCCCAGAACCACAACTACGCCGTCGACGCGTCGTCGCTTCCGACGACCGTGCGGGTCTCGATGGTCAACCTCACCGACGGCTCGGTCGAGGGGATCGTCGCGGAAGACGTTCGCGCCGAGGGGATCCAGTTCCACCCGGAGGCCGGACCGGGTCCGCACGACGCCCTCGGCGTCTTCGCTCGCTTCCTGGAGCGATGTCGGGGGACGCGATGATCGGAGCGCGCGTCGTTGGGGGAGAACCGGTCAACAGTCGACAGTTGACAGTTGACAGTCGAGACCAGAATCGTGGCGTGGCGTCAGGACCCGCATGGGGTGGGCGGGGGGACTGTCGACTGTCAACTGTGAACTGTCAACTGGGAGGTCACGCCTGATGCCGCGCCGGGACGACGTGCGAACCGTGTGCATCCTCGGCGCCGGGCCGATCCGGATCGGGCAAGCGTGCGAGTTTGACTACTCCGGCGTCCAGGGTGTCCAGGCCCTGCGCGAAGAAGGGCTGCGGGTCGTGCTGGTGAACTCCAACCCCGCGACGATCATGACCGATCCCGAGCGCGCGGACGCGACCTACATCGAGCCCATCACGGAAGAGGTCGTGGCCGCGATCCTGGAGCGGGAGCGTTGTGACGCGCTCCTCCCGACGCTGGGGGGCCAGACGGCGCTCAACGTGGCGGTGGAGCTCGCGTCCTCCGGCACGCTGGCGCGGCTCGGCGTCAAGCTGCTCGGCGCAACGGTGGAGGCGATTCGAACCGCGGAGGACCGGGAGCGCTTCCGGGAGGCGATGCGGCGGGCCGGCCTGCCGGTGCTGCCATCCGTTACGGTGACCTCTCTGGCTCGGGCCGACGAGGCTGCCGACGTGGTTGGATTCCCCGCGATCTTGCGCCCCTCGTTCACCCTCGGGGGGACGGGGACGGCGATGGTCTACAACCGCGACGAGTACGCGCCGGCGGTGAAGACGGCGCTGGCTGCGAGCCCGGTCGGGGAGGTGCTCGTCGAGCGCTCGGTGGAGGGGTGGAAGGAGTTCGAGCTCGAGGTGATGCGGGACGCGGCCGACACCGTGGTCGTCGTCTGCTCGATCGAGAACGTGGACGCGATGGGCGTGCACACGGGCGACTCGATCACCGTCGCGCCCGCACTCACCCTGACGGACAAGGAGTACCAGATACTTCGCGACGCGGCGGCGACCTGCCTGCGAACCGTCGGCGTCGAGACCGGCGGGTCCAACGTCCAGTTCGCGGTTCACCCCTCGACCGGCGAATGGGCCGTGATCGAGATGAACCCCCGCGTGTCGCGCTCCTCGGCCCTCGCGTCGAAGGCAACCGGCTTCCCGATCGCGCGCATCGCCGCAAAACTGGCTCTCGGCTACCGGCTCGATGAGATCACGAACGCGATCACCGGCTCGACGCCGGCCTCGTTCGAGCCCGCGCTCGACTACGTTGTAGTCAAGATCCCCCGGTTTGCCTTCGAGAAATTCCCGGGCGTCGAGGACACGCTCGGCACCTCGATGAAGTCGGTCGGCGAGGTGATGGCGATCGGCTCGACCTTCGACGAGGCGTTCCTCAAGGCGGTCCGATCCCTGGAGCTGGGGCGGGCCGGCCTGGCGGCGCCGCCCGCGCTCGCCCGGCTGGACGAGGAGGGCCTGGCCAGCCGCCTGTCCGTTCCGAACCCGGATCGCCTGTGGGCCGTGGCCGAGGCGCTCCGGAGGGGCTGGGAGGTCGGGCGCGTCAGCTCGCTGTCGCGTTGGGACCCATGGTTCGTGCGCCGCCTCGCCGGCCTCGTCGCGGCAGAAGCTGCTCTCGCAGGCCCCGGAGTCGCGAACGGGGAGCTGCTTGCTGACGCGAAGCGGGTAGGGTTCGGCGACGCGGACCTCGCCCGCCTCTCGGGCGCAGGCGAGGAGACGATTCGACGGAACCGCGCCGAGGCAGGTGTGGCGAGGCGTTACCGCAAGGTCGATACATGTGCCGGCGAGTTCGCTGCCGCGACGCCGTACCTGTACGGGAGCTTCGGCACGCTTGACGAGGTGCCGCCGCGCCGGCGCCCGGCGGTCGTGATCCTGGGGTCGGGGCCGGTGCGGATCGGGCAGGGGATCGAGTTCGACGCCTGCTGCGTGCAGGCGATCGCCGGGATTCGCGCGCAGGGGCGCGAGGCCGTCATGATCAACTGCAACCCGGAGACCGTCTCCACCGACTGGGACGCCGCGGACCGGCTCTACTTCGAGCCGCTCACGATGGAAGAGGTGCTTGACGTCGTGTCCCGGGAGGAAGCCGAAGGTGTGGTGGCGCAGTTCGGGGGGCAGACGCCGCTCAAGCTCGCGAAGGGGCTGGCGGCCGCTGGCGTGGACGTCCTCGGCACGTCGCCCGAGGCGATCGACCTGGCCGAAGACAGGGAGCGGTTCGCCGAGGTGCTGGGCAAGCTCGGTCTCCGCCAGCCGCCGAACGAGGCGGTGACAACGCTGGACGAGGCCTTGGGCGCCGCCGCGCGTCTCGGGTACCCGGCGCTCGTGCGCCCGTCGTATGTCCTCGGCGGGCGCGGCATGCAGGTCGTCTACCGGCAGTCGGAGCTGGAAGAGTACTGGCGTCGCGAGGTCGTCGCCGCGCCCGAGCACCCCGTGCTCATCGACCGGTTCCTGGAGCGGGCGGTGGAGATCGACGTGGACGCGCTCTCCGACGGACGCGACGTGGTGATCTGCGGCGTGCTCGAGCACATCGAAGAGGCGGGCGTGCACTCGGGCGACTCGTCCTGCGTGCTGCCGAGCGTCTCGCTGCCGCTCGAGGTCACCGCCGAGGTGCGCCGCATCGCCCGCACCCTGGCGCGAGAGCTGGGTGTCGTGGGGCTCCTCAACCTGCAGCTCGCCGTGCGCGACGGCGTGGTGTACGTCCTCGAGGCGAACCCGCGCGCCTCGCGCACCGTGCCGTTCATCTCCAAGGCCACCGGCGTCGCCTGGGCGTCGCTCGCGGCCCGGGTGGCGTGCGGCGCGCGCCTGAGCGAGCTGGGGGTTTCCGACGGGGTCCCGATGGGCGTGGCGGTGAAGATGCCGGTCTTCCCGTTCGACCGATTCCCCGGGGTGGACCCGCTGCTCGGGCCGGAGATGCGCTCCACCGGCGAGGTGATGGGGATGGCGGAGAGCTTTGGCGAGGCGTACGCGAAGGCGGCGCTCGGTGCCGGACTCGACCTCCCCCTCACGGGAACAGTTTTCCTCTCGGTCGCCGACGCCGACAAGTCGCGCGCCGTCGCGCTCGGTGCGAGGCTGGAAGAGCTCGGCTTCGCACTGCTCGCGACGCAGGGCACGGCGGCGGCGCTCGGGCGCGCAGGGTTGGCCGGCAGGGTCGTCCGCAAGGTGTCGGAAGGCCGCCCACACGTGGTCGACCTCATGGTCAACGGGGAGATCCAGCTCGTGATCAACACGGCGACGGGGGCCCGGGCGCACCGGGACGGGGGAGCGATCCGGCGCGGCGCCCTCGAACACCGCATTCCGTACGTGGCGACAGTTGCAGGAGCGTTCGCGGCTGCCGAGGCGATCGCCGCACTGCGGCGCGGCACGCCGCCCCCGCGGTCCCTCCAGAGCTGGATGGCGGCCAGGACCTCAGGCACCCGACCAGAGACGTGAGAGTTGACAGTTGACAGTCAGAAGCTCACAAGTCGCAGCGGGCGGGCCGCTCTCCTTTGTTCTTGTCGCGGGGGGACTGTGAACTGTCAACTGGGTGGAGGGTGGGCGGAAGCTGTCGACTGCGTCAAGCGTCTGTCTGCGTCAAGCATCTTCCCCGCCGCGTCCATTCGGTGTACCCTGCGCGCGCCGCCGCGGCGATGCGGCGAGGAGGCGGACGATGACCTCGAAACTTGAACACGAATGGGAGCTGGAGCTGCCGGCCGCCACCGCGGAGCAGCTGCTTGCGGCGCTCACGACACGGGACAGGCTGTATGGGCAGAGCATCACCCTCGAGCCCGAGGACGATCCGGCCAAGGCCGTCGAGGTCTGGCTTGCGTCAGTCGAGAGCCTGGAGAAAGGCACATACCGCCTGGGCGTCTACGCGGAGCTCGCCGGGCCCAAGGAGTTCCTGGAACCTGCGCGCGACGCGGTTCAGGACATCGTCTCGGAGCAGGTCGAGGCAGCCGCGGCCGAGGCGGGCGAGGCGACCCTCATCGAGAGCAAACCGGCCTCGGAGGTCGAGTTCCGCAAAGTGCCCGAGAAAGACGAACGGCCGTCGCTCGTCATCCCCGAGTGGCTGGCGCCCGGCGAGGTGGACACGCCGTGGGAGTTCCGCTCCTACGACGCCAAGGGCGAATCGTGGCCAGCCGAGGACGTCATCCAGGCCCACGACCGCCTGGTGATCGTGCCGTTCAAGAGCCGACTGCTGCTGTATGCGCTGCCGCCCATCGAGGACGACGAGGAAGAGTAGCGCCGAGGGGCACACCGGCCGCCAAGCCGGCCCGTCGCTGACCGCGAGCTCGATCGGTCCCCGGTCGCGCCCCGTGAGTTGGCGTTGACGGCACGCGGTCGTGGTCGTTCCTGCGGCAATCGCCCCGCATTGGGTATCATTCCGGTGTGAGCCCGCAGACCGAGGTCCTGATCAAGCTTGCCCTCACCGCCGCCGGCCTCTGTGTGATCATTCTGCGCCGGCGTGCGGGGACCGAGACCACCAAAGCTGGCGCCGCGCTCGGTCTGCTCGCGGCGCTTTCCGCAGGGGCCTCCATCAACTTCTTCACCTTTCACCAGGGGCGGTTCACGCATTTCGGCGAGAACTTCCACTATCAGTTGGGTTCCAAGTACTTCCCCGAGTTGGGCTACGACGGCCTGTACGAGGCCTCGGTCGCCGCTCAGGCGGAATCGGCGCCGCGCCTTCCGCTTCCGCGCCTGATCCGTGACCTGCGCACCAACACCATCGTCCCGGTCCGAGGAGTGGACGAACAGCGGGAAGCGGTCATACGGCGGTTTACGCCGGAGCGGTGGCAAAGCTTCGTGAAAGACCACAGGGAGTTCCTCGATCCCTCCTACATCCATCACCTGAACGAGCTACGGCTCGACCATGGATACAACCCCACGCCGACCTGGACGTTCGTCGGCAGGCTCTTCAACGCCTGGCTTCCCTTGGACGCGAACACGATCCCGATTCTCGCGCTTCTCGATTGGGTGATTCTCGGCGTGACGTTCTTCGTCGTGTTCAGGACCTATGGCAGCGGCGTCGGAGCGACGGCGCTGGTCCTGTTCGGCGTCGGATACCCTTGGAGGTACGGCTGGGTCGGGGGCGGGTTCCTGCGGTACGACTGGCTGGCCGCTGTCGTCATCGGCACATGCATGCTGAAGCGGCGACGGTTCGCGGCGGCGGGGCTCCTGTTTGCGTACGGCGCGGCCGTGCGGGTGTTTCCTGCGCTGATCCTGGTCGGAGTCGCGGCGGTTGCGGTTCGGGATCTGGTGCGCAGCTCGAACCTGTCGTGGGCGGTTCGCTTCGCCGTCGGTGCCGTCGCCGGTGCCGGTGTGTTCTTTCTCGCCGGGACGCTGACCGGCCGTGGGTTTGCCGCCTGGACGGAGTTCGAGCACAACATCGAGAAGCACCACGGAACGTGGAGCACCAACACCGCCGGGCTCGAGATGGTCTTTCTCACGACACCCCGGACAATGCTCAGCGCGATTCCGGACTCCTGGCCGCTGCCGGAACGGTGGGCGGCGTGGCAGGAGAAGATGACCAGCGCGCAGCGGGAGCGTCGGCCGCTCTACCTCGGCCTGGCCATCCTGCTCGTTGCGGGGGCTGCTGTTGCGGCTGCGGCCTCCAAGAGCGATGAGGGTGCGGCGATCGGGGTGACAGCAGTGTTTGCCGGGCTCGTGCTCTCCTGCTACTACTGGGTCGTTCTCGTTGTCCTCGCGTTCCGTCGCACTGCAGACGGCGCCGTGGGCGTCCTGGCGGCCAACGCGGCGGCGCTGATCACAGCACTGTTCACGGACGACACCCAGATTATCTTCGCGGTCTTCTCATGGGCCGTGCTGGCGGTCCTGGCGACGCTGATCGTGTCGGACGTGCGCCGGGCCGCGCGCTCTGGTTGGGGCGTGCCGCCCGTCGGCGGCGAGGAGAATGCCGCGCGTCGCCTGTCATGGGCGGGACGTCTCGGCACCGCCCGAAGGCCCGCAAGCGCGCCGGTCGCTACTCCGTGCCGAGGGTCGCGTGTGAGGCGAGCGCATCGCGCAGCTCGCGTGCAACGGTAGCCATGTCGAAGGGCTTTTGCAGGAAACGGAGCTCGCCCTGGGAGATCCTCCTTCGCACGGCTTCATCCTGGGCGTAGCCCGACATCAGGACGACCTTCACTGCCGGCCACCTTTCCTGCAGGCGGACGGCCAGATCGGTGCCCAACACGTCGGGCAGCAGGTAATCGGTGAGCAACAGGTCAAACCCCGGCTCTGGTGCAAGTGCGTCCGCCTCGGCGCCGCTGCCGACCGCAGTGACCCGATACCCAAGCATGGTGAGGACCTGCTGCAGGCCTTCCCGCGCACCCGTCTCGTCCTCCACGACCAGGACGCGCTCGCCTCCGCCCACCGCAAGGCGGGCGCGGTCGCCGACCGCGCCCGGCTCGACTTCAGCCTCCGGGTTGGTCGTAGTGGGCAGCACGACGCGAAACGTGCTCCCCTGGTTGACCTGGCTCTCCGCCTCGACGGAGCCGCCGTGACCGGTGACGATGCCGTGCACGACGGACAGCCCCAGACCGGTGCCCCTACTCGCGTCCTTGGTGGTGAAGAACGGCTCGAACAGCCGTGCCTTGGTCTCCTCCGTCATGCCAGTTCCCGTGTCCATGACCTCCAGGATGGCGTTGCCGCCCTCCGTGCGAGCGCGGATCGTGAGGCGTCCACCCTGCGGCATCGCATCTGCTGCGTTCACGACGAGGTTCATCAGCACCTGCTCGAGCTGCCCACGATCCCCCATGACGGGGATTGACCCGTCGCCAAGCTCGAGTGAGACCCAGACGTTCTCCCGCACGAGCCGCATCATCTGCGAGAACTGCCGCACCACCTGCTTGAGGTCGAGCCGCTCGAGCCGCCTTGCCTCCTGCCGCGAGAAGAGCAGGAGTTGGCGGGTCAGCGCAGCCCCGCGCTTGACCTGCTCCTGCAGCTCAAGGCTCGTCGCACCGAAACGAACCGGGTCGGTCAGCTGGGAAGGCAGCGCCTGGCTCAGGCTCAAGAGCGCCTGAAGCACGTTGTTGAAATCATGCGCGATCCCCCCTGCGAGCCGCCCGACCGCCTCCATCTTCTGCGCCTGGCGGAGCTGTATCTCGAGGTGCATGCGCTCGGTGATGTCGCGGACGGTGAGCAGGTATGCAGGTTCCTTCTTGAACCGGATCGTGGTCCCGAGCGCCTCGATCCACCGTTCTTTGCCGGATGCCGTCCGCTGACGGTACCGGCCGGGAGAAGGTTGCGTGCCGGCCGACATCAGCGCCAGGTCGCGGAGGGCCGCCTCCCGGTCGTCGGTGCAGACGAAATCGAGCACGGATACGCCGGCAGCCGCTTCGGGCGAGGGGAGATCCGCGATCCTGGCAGCCGCCGGGTTGACGAAGAGGGCATGGCCCTGTGGGTCCGTGATGATGACGGCATCCGCCATCGCATCCAGCACCGACCTGACGAGCTGTTCGCTCTCGCGCAACGCGTCCTCGGCCAGTTTGCGCTCCGTGATGTCAGTGAGGAAGTGCAGGACGGCTGGCATGCCTCCCCAGTTGACCATGACTGCGCTGTTTTTCGCCCACTTGACGTCACAGTTCTTGGTGGTGAGGCGGAGCTCGTAGACCGTGGGAACCTCGAAGCCTTGCATTCGACGTTTGTAGTTGGTCAGCACCATGTCGCGATCATCGGCATGGACAAAGCCGAGCAACGGCTTTCCAAGTAGGTCACTTTCCGAGTAGCCGGAGAGCGCCACCGTTGAGGGGTTGACATACTGGAGCACACCTTCTTGCGAAATGATGATCGCCTCGTTCGCATTCTCCACCACGCTGCGGTAGTCCTGCTCCGATCGCTGAAGCTGCTCCTCGGCTCGCTTGCGGCCTATCGCGAGGGCGACCTGCCGCGACACGAAGGTGAGGATATCCTTCTCCCGCTCTCCGTAGCGGACTCCCTCGGTGTAGGTCTGCACCGCGAACACGCCCAGTGTTTGGTCGCCGAAGACCAGGGGTACGCCGAGCCAATCGATGGATGGCGCACCGATCTCCTCCACCTCCCCCCGCCGGCGGAGCTCTTCGAAGACCTCAGGGGTTGCCAGCAAGGGCTTGCCGGTTCGCAGCACGTACGCGGTCAAGCCCCGCCCCGGCGGCTCGGGCCCGGGCGGGTTGTCCTCCTCGTCCACGTAGTAGGGGTAGCTGATCAGATCAGCGACGGGGTCGTGCAGGGCGACGTAGAGGTTCCTTGCCTCCATCAGCCGTCCGACGATCCCATGGATGGCGGCGAAGAGTCCTTCCAGATTCGTCGCGTGCTGAGCGGCCTCCGAGATCGCATAGATGGCAGCCTGCGAGCTTTCGGCGAGTTTGCGCTCACTGATGTCGCGGACCACCGCGAGGACCCGCCCCTGGCCACCGATCAGCGACCGTCGAAGCGCCACTTCAGTCCAGAACTCCTGGCCGTTCTTGCGCCGCGCCAGCCACTCGAAGACCTGCGGGCCTTCGTCGCCAGCCCGGCGGATCCGGGCCTCGATCTCCTGCTGGACGTGCGGCGGGTGCCGCGGCGACAGGTCAGCCATGGTGAGCCGCAGCGCCTCGTCACGGGTGTATCCGAACAGGTCGAGCATCGTTGCGTTGAGGTCGAGGATCGCCCCCGTCTCGGCATCGTGGACGAATATCGCATCGCCGGTTGCGTCGAACACCTCGCGGTAGTTGCGCTCACTCTGCCGCAGCGCCTCGTCGATCCGGGCGACCCTGACCAGCTGTTTGGAGAGCGAGTCCGCCATCAGGATGACCATGCCCATGAACGCGTACTCGATCAGATAGACGGAGTGGATCAGGCCAGTCCCGAGAGCAGCGTCGTTCAGCGCGGCGATGAACAGGATGCCGGTGGCCGCGAGGAGGAGTCTGGCGCGACGACGTTCCCCCGAGCGGTACTGGGCCGCGCCTGCCGCGAAGACGAACACGAAGACGGAGAGGCTGACGAGGTCGTGGACCGCGCTGAGCGGACCGGCCGCTACCTCGTTGTAGGTCGCGCTGAGGCCGAACGGCAGGCTCAGGTGCTTGACTAGGGGGACCTCCGTAAAGAGCAGGTCGAAACCGCCGAGGAGTGCGGCGACGAGGACGGCCCCGAAGCCGATGCTCACGCCGACGAGAAACCTGCCGGGGCGGCGGTTCGTGTAGCGCGCGGCGAAGACCAAGAGGCCGATCGCCCCGAAGCTGAGGACGCCAACCTGCAGGAGCTGCCAGAGCCGCCCTGCCTCGGGCGAGGGCGCGCTGTAGAGGAACGCGCAGCAGACGTCGTAGAGGCACAATGCGAAGGCGAGGTGGGCGAAGCTCAGCACCTCCCGGGACATCCGCGTGCGAATGTGGATCACGAGAAAGTGCGCCGCCAGGTAGGCGTTGATGCTCGCCATCAGCAGCGGGGGGATCGACCAGCCGTTCACCATTGCCCGGACCCGAGAGTCACGACTAGGATACTCCCGAGGGCGGTCCGCGCGCCCAGGGATGCCTCTCAAGGCTGGTCACCCACCACCGCACGGTGGATCCCTCTCGGCCCATTTGCCTCTGGGGCGTGGTCCGTGCGGTGGTCCTACAGCTGAACCTGCCCTTCCCTGAGGCGCAACGTTGGCCGCGGGGAGTCCGGACTCGCCCTTCAACCCTGACGGAGTATGATTGCTTGGAGAATCCAAGAGACGCGGAAGCTCATTTCTATGCTCGCTATTTCGGTGGTGAGCGGCGAGAGGAGAAGGCCATGGCACGGCAGACAGGCGAGGTACTCGGGATGCTGTTCCTTGCGCATGCAGCGGTGGCGCAGTTCATCCAGCAAGGGAGCAAGCTGGTCGGCAGCGGTGCCCTTGGGGCCGCAGGTCAGGGTTTCTCGGTGGGTATCTCGGCGGACGGCAACACCGCGATCCTGGGCGAGATCGGTGATAACAGCTCCGGCGCCGCGTAGGTGTTCACGCGAACCGGAAGTGTGTGGACGCAGCAGGGCGACAAATTGGTTGGTAATGGCACAGTCGGACCGGGGGCAGGGCAGGGCTGGTCGGTGGCGATATCCGCGGACGGCAACACCGCCGTCGTCGGTGGGTCAACTGACACCTCGAATGCTGGTGCCACGTGGGTATACACGCACAGCGGGGGGGTGTGGTCACAGCAGGGCGGCAAGCTGGTCGGCACGGGCGCCGTTGGGGGTGCGGCGCAGGGCGCCTCGGTGGCGGTCTCGGCGGACGGCAAAACCACTATCGTCGGAGGCCGGGCGACAACTCCAATGCCGGCGCCGCGTGGATCTTCTCGGTGCCCGCCTACGTCGCCTGGGTGCCGGTGGCGAGCCACAACGCCGGCAAGAACAACAGCCAGTGGCGCAGCGATCACGGCCTGCTCAACCCAGGCACGGTGGCAGCCAACGCGCAGATCACGTACTTCGGCAGCGACGCCCTCCTGAGCAACACGACCTCCGTGGGGGCGGGGGTGCAGTCAGTCCTGACCGATGTGGTCGGGCAACTTGGCGCCAGCGGTTCAGGAGCGATCGAGGTTCTCTCGGACCAGCCGCTCAAGGTGACGGCGCGGACGTACGACCAGGTCATGTCCACGGCGAACTGTTATGCCGACGGCACGCAAGGGCAGGACTACCCGGCGGTGATTACCAGCGGAGGTCTGTCGGCGGGGCAGAGCGCGTACCTCGCAGGACTGACCGAGGACGCCTCGTACCGGTGCAACATCGGGGTGGTCAACACGGGGACGGCAAGTGCGATGGTGCTGGTGGAGCTTTTCGATGGGGCGGGGACGAAGCTCACCGAGTACACGGTGTCGTTGGCCGTGGGGCAGTGGGCGCAGGAGACGCAGCCGTTCCTGAACAAGGGGTTGCAGACGGCGATGGACCGTGGGTACGCGAAGATCACGGTGCAGACGGGATCGGGGGTGTTCGGGTTTGCCTCGGTGATCGACAACATCACCAACGACCCGACCACGGTAGCGATGCAGCGGTAGCGACGGTCTCTACTGCGGAGTCGTTGCGACGAGCGAGCACGGCGGCGGCCCGCTCATGGGACGGCTCCCACCATGAGTATGCGCGATCGAACGTCGCAATTCAGCGGCTCTGAGAGGTATCAGCAACTCGATGAACCCGTTACCGCAACACGAATCGGCTTGGCCGAAGTCCCGGTACCATTGCACGACGCCCTTCGATTGCAGCAGCCCACACCGGCGAGGTGTTGTTGGGCGTGCCGTGACATCCGCCGCAAATAGGAACCCTGCTTTGACCGGCTGAGCGTATCGAACTAGGATGCACGAAGGCATCTTCGTCGTCCGACCTTGGAGCAGGCAAGAATGAGCGACGCCGCTGGGACATGGCCTCCGGGACCCGAAGGCAACTTCGAGCAGTACCGCCAGAAGGTCCTCCGGCTCCTCAAGTACCTTGAGGAATTCGTCAAACTCAAGGGCGCCACCCCCGTGTTGGATGTTGCCCGGTACGTAGACGACGGTTTGCTGCTCTGGTTCAACGATCTCCCAAGGACGGATGGAGTCTTCTGCCAGGCTTGGGAGGAGCCACCGGAGGGCCAAGCTGACTTTTGGCTCAGTGTTCAGAAGCAAGACTTGCCCGCGTGCCCCCCTCTCGATCCGGATGTGGAACCGTGGGTAGAAGTGGCAGATGTTCAAGCCTCCGACGGCCCCGAGCCACGACTCAGCGCGACTGCATACTTGCCGGTCGCGCCGGCCAAACCGGAAAGCCCTTCCTCAGAGCCCAATGCGGAAGACGACGGGAATGAAGAGCCACAACCGCACGTGTCGCAACACAAGCTGGAGGAGCATCCAGAGGTCAGCGAAGCATGGAAACGGTATCTGGCCAAGTGGCGACCGTGGGCCCGTGAACACGCCCGACGGGCTTCCGTGCAGCGGGTCTACGCATCGTTGTATAGCGCCTATCAGAAGCAGAAGCGCTTTGGCGAAGCGTATGAGCTCGTTGTCGGCCTGGGGCTCCTATCGTCGAATCGGCACGAAGGGCAACGCGTACGCCGTCATGTTGTCGCTGCGCAGGCACAGTTGGACTTCGACGCTAAGCGCGGTGTGATCTCGCTCCGATGCCCACCACCACCGGAGGGGGCCCGGTTGCGTATCGAGGACGAGTTTCTTGAGCCTGACGAAAGGCCTCTGCCCGAAGCCTACCTGGCTGTCCAAGAACAGCTTGGGCTGGTCGGCGACGCCATTTGGGATCGGGCTCAAATGGACCCGGTGCTTCGAAGCTGGGCGAACTCGATCCCGCCGGCCCCAGGGCCCCAATTTCTGAGCAACCTGGAACCCCCGGCGGACGCGGGGGATGGCCCGACAGTTAGTTTTTCACCGGCCCTTGTGCTCCGCCGACGCACCGCTCGAGGCACGCTCGCCATGTATCAACGGCTGGCTGCCATGATTGCCGAGGGTGCTCCAATCCCCTTTGGGCTCGCCCGCCTCGTGGACCTTCTCGAGGATGGACCCGGCCGCTCCAGGGAGTCCGATCCAGAATCGCCAGAGCCGAGCGCCGGGGTTGAGCCGGCCGAGCTGTATTTCCCACTTCCTGCCAACGACCAACAACGCTCAGTTGTCGATCAGCTACGCCGCAGCCGTGGGGTCCTTGTCCAGGGACCGCCTGGGACCGGGAAGAGCCAGACCATCGCCAATCTGGTGTGTCACCTCCTCGCAAACGGGAAGCGCGTTCTCGTGACGAGCGAGACTGCTCGCGCCCTTGCTGTCCTGAAGGAGAAGATCCCGAAGGAGGTTCAGCCGCTGTGCGTGAGTCTCTTAGGCGCTGACACGGCATCGTTCTCAGATCTCGAGGGAGCCGTGAAAGCCATCAGTTTGAGACACACGCAGTGGTATCCAGACACGGAAAAGGACCTGGGGAAACGGATCGCAGGCTCCGAACGCGAGTTGTGCGAATTGAGAACCGGACAGGCGGCGGCGGAACGCCAGCTTCGGGAGCTTCGGGAGGCCGAAGCGAGAGAGGTCACCATAGGCGACGCTGCCTTTCGGGGCACGGCGGCCACGATCGCCAAGAGGGTCGCGTCGGACCGCTCACGCTTCGAGTGGCTCCAGTTGCCTGATTCGGCCAAGACGGAGCCTCCTCTGTCGGGACAGGAGACCACCGAGCTGCTCCGCCTGCTCCGGGAGTTTCCCACCGCAAAGCCGGACGACAATGCGAGGCCCATCGCTCCTCTTGAGGGACTGCCCGCACCAAGCGTCTTCGCACAGTGGGTCGCAGCGGAACAGCGTGCGCACGCAAAGGCTTCGAGCCACGCGAGCCTACTCCAGGATCCACGGCTGCAGGGGTTCTTCAACGTAGCCAGTGACGTGCGAGCATCTCTCCGTTCGGCTTTGCGGGAGTCTCTCGCGGCGTTCGATGTCGTGAGGCGGCGCACCGAGCCCTGGCTCCCTCCTGCATTGAGCGAGATCCTGGCCGGGCGAGACGCTCCTTGGTTGGTGAGGGCTGAACGGACGCGGGAGGTCCTGCTTCGTCTCGGTGACAAGCCGGGGGCGGCGGACCGCATTCATCTGGATCTTCCGGAGGGATACTCAGAGGATCGAATCATTGGCGACGCGAGGGCTGTCCTCGAACGCCTCAAAGCTGGCGGCAGATGGAGTCGATTCGGTTTCCGCCCCAGTTGGGTCAGGGGCCGTGAGTACCTCAGGGACCGTGTTCGGATCGATGGCACGGGTGCGGCTTCGCCTGAGGAACTTGAGAAGTTGATTGTCGTCCTGGAGGTGCGCCGCGAGTTGTCCTACTCGGAGGCTCTTTGGTCTTCTGAGCCAGCAGCGCTGACCCCGGCGCTGCAAACCAGGGCGGCCGGACTCCAAGAGAACCTGGCAGCTCTCGAGATCGTTTTTGCCCTGCAACGAAACGTGCACGAGATATCTAAAGCGGTGTTGAGCTTGGAACCTCCCGCGCGCCTGCCGGAATGGTCCGATCAGGGCATTGCTCCGCTGATTCAAGTGCTCGATGCGGCGGGAGCTGCCGACGAGGCAAAGCGCGCTTCAGCTAACTTGGACGCCGCCGCAAAGACGTTGGATGAGACCGTTGCGGTTGGCGGTGCAAATGACGTCAACCGTGAGCTGCTCCGGGCCTTGATCGAGCGCAACGTGCAGGGCTGGGCGGAGGCCCATGCGCACGCCGAGCTTCTCGCGCGGCGGCAGGCACGACTTCGCAGGCTTGAGGCTCTCTCTGGGCAACTGTCGGCAATGGCGCCGCCGCTTTGGGACCAACTACGGTCCACGGCGAACGACCCACAGTGGGACTCGAGGTTCGCGTCGTTCGAGGCGGCGTGGCAGTGGGCTTTTGCCGACCGGTGGCTCGCGGGTTTCCGTGGACCTGAAGCGGTTGGTAAGGCGGAAACCGCGATCCGGCGCTCGCTTGCGAAAATTGCTGAGACCACCGCCAAGCTCGGAGCGGCGAAAGCATGGCAGCACTTCCTCACCCGGCTGACTGGCCGCCAACGGATGCACCTTGAGGCGTGGAAGCAGGATGTGAAGGCCATCGGGAAGGGAACCGGAAAGAGGGCCGCCGGGCTCCGCGCTGCGGCTCGAGAGAGCATGGCGGTTTGCGTCGAGGCCATCCCAGCATGGATCATGCCCCGGTACAGGGTGGCGGAGTCGTTTGACCCGAAGCCCGAGATGTTCGACTACGTCATCGTTGACGAGGCGAGTCAGATGGGCATCGAGGGCCTCTTCCTGTACGGCCTCGCGAAGCAAATCGTCGTTGTCGGGGACGACGAGCAGATCAGTCCCGCAGGGGTTGGAATCCCCGTCGCCGCGGTTGCCGCGTTGGCTGCCCTCCATCTGCCGGGGATTCCCTTCGCGGCGACTCTGGGTTCCACCGGCAGCGTCTACGGCGACGCACAGATCCGCTTCGGAGGCAAGACGGTCCTTCGCGAGCACTTCCGTTGCGTGCCTGAGATCATCCGTTTCAGCGACCAACTCTGCTACGCACCGAGCGGGTCGCCTCTCATCCCGCTTCGCAACTACAAACCCGAACGGCTCGAGCCGATCGTCACCCGCTTTCTCAAAGAGGGGTTCCAAGAGGGTACGGCCGGCAATGCGGTGAACCGCCCGGAGGCGCAGGCGCTGGTCTCTCAGCTTATGGCGTGTGCTCGGGACCCGAGGTACGCCGGCAAGACCTTTGGCGTCATCTCACTCCTCGGTGACGCCCAAGCGCACCTGATTGAACGCCGCCTTCTGGCGGAGCTTGGCCCGGAGGAAATGGAAGCTCGCCGACTCGTATGTGGTGACGCCTACGCCTTCCAAGGGGACGAAAGGCATGTCGTCTTCCTCTCGATGGTGTCAGCGCCCAACGCAAGGATCGGTACGCTCGCGGGCCAAGGCGCCAAGCAGCGCTTCAACGTGGCCGCCAGCCGCGCCCAGGACCAGCTGTGGCTCTTTCATAGTGTCTCGCTGGAAGACCTGAGCGACCGGTGTTTGCGACGTAGGTTGCTCGAGTACTGCTTGAGTCCTTATCAGGACGATACGGTCGGTGAAGCGGTATTTGAATCCGAGTTCGAACGTCATGTGTACGAACGCGTCCGTGCGCGCGGCTTCCGCGTTCGAACTCAGGTGCCTGCAGGCGATCAAACGGGCCATCACTACCGGATAGACCTGGTCGTTGAGGGGACGAGGGCAAGGCTGGCGATCGAGTGCGACGGCGACGAGTGGCACGGTATGGAGCAGTACGAAGCCGACACATCCCGCCAGCGGCAACTCGAACGGGCGGACTGGATCTTCCTGCGCGTCTGGGCCTCGGATTTCTACAGAGATCCGGAGGCGGCCCTC
>Ga0182019_10000180_pt1 | contig 30907 bp, 36 predicted proteins | sample 812E2MmetaG_FD_120483 | JGI IMG/M metagenome (GOLD analysis project Ga0182019, IMG submission 120483) | Permafrost microbial communities from Stordalen Mire, Sweden - 812E2M metaG | ecosystem: Environmental > Terrestrial > Soil > Wetlands > Permafrost | place: Sweden: Stordalen | collected...
AACGCCCGCCGCATCCGGTTCGTCAAAATACAAGCCTTGTGCTTCAAAATCCAACAGATCCATTTAACCCCTCGCCGCCAGTTTTACTGGACTTTCTTTTCTGGGAACGCAAACGCTTTCCGCGACACAATGATCACAATCTTCCTCGGCTGCCTTATTGTCTAACTTGGCTTGCCGGGCTTCCAATTCATCCAGCCTTTCCATCAAGCAGGAAATAGCCTTGCCTACCGGATCGGGGATCAGGTGATGATCCAGATCGATACCGTGTCGGTTTTGTATTTGCGTGCCTTTGCTTTGTATGATGCGTCCGGGTATGCCGACCACGGTGCAGCACGGAGGCACGTCTTTAATCACCACCGAATTGGCGCCTACCCGGACATTATTGCCTAAGGTAATCGCGCCGAGAATTTTGGCCCCGGAACCCACCAGCACATTATTACCCAGGGTCGGGTGTCGTTTTTCCTGGTTCCAGGTCGTGCCGCCCAAAGTCACGCCATGATACAAAGTGACATCATTGCCGATCTCGGTAGTCTCGCCGATCACCACGCCTAAGGCATGATCGATAAACAAACGCCGTCCGATGGTAGCGCCCGGATGAATTTCGACATTCGTCAGCATTCTGGCGGTCGCCGCTAAAATCCGGGCGGTCAATTTCCAGTTCGCCCGCCACAAGCGGTGACTGATGCGATGCGCCAGCACTGCGTGGACACCCGAATAGGTCAGCAATATTTCCCAGACACTGTGTGCGGCGGGGTCTCTACCAAAAACGCAATAAACGTCTTCATGCCATTGGGCTAGAAACCGGAGCGGCGTTTCTGTCTGACTTTTATTACTATCTGACATGACCATAACCATTTTTATGCTCCTGTTAGGTGCATCAACGTAAAGCAATAACACCACGAAGACGCGAAGAAAAACCTCCTTAGTGAGGACGAAAACCTAGCGGGCTTAAGTAAAAGCCTGACTATAAACTTCCTGCTCTTCGTGGTGAATAATCAATCCTCAATTCAGGCTCCAACCGGTTGCGCCTAAACTCGGCCGCCCCGGTATTCTGAAAAAAGAGCCGGGATAACGATCATCCTGATCCGGTATTTCTACCGCTTCGTTGACTTCCGGCTCGCATGATTGCGGTTCAGTATGTTCGTTCATGATCTGTCGCCTCTTAAAGATTTTGATGAAAGAGATTTAAGTCTTCGGTTTTGGGTGTTGTTTTCGTACTGCTTACAAACAACCTGACTTGAGTCAATAATTTTTGCGCCTGCAACCGGGTTACCGCAATGCCGATTTGTTGATAGGCGTGAATCACACCTTGCGTACCCGAATGCTTGCCCAGCACCAGTTGATGACTGCGCCCGACCAGCGCCGGGTCTACGCCTTGATAATTATTCGGGTCTTTCAACAAGCCGTCGACATGAATACCGGCTTCATGACTGAATACGTTTTTACCGATCAAACTTTTCCGAGTGCCGATGGCATCGCCGGAGGCGCGGGCAACCTGATCGGACAGCAAGGGAAAATGCTGTAGATGGATGCCGGTTTCAAATCCATACAATTGCTTCAAGCCGACGACCACCTCTTCCAATGCAGCATTACCGGCGCGTTCACCCAGCCCGTTAACCGTGGTATTGACATGCGTTGCACCCGCCAGCGCCGCCGCCAGAGTATTGGCGGTAGCCAGCCCCAAATCGTCATGGGCATGCATTTCAATTTCCAGATCCGTCGCCGCTCGCAGTTTTTTAATTGTTTCGAAGACGCCGAACGGTTCCATAATGCCAACGGTATCGGCAAAGCGTATCCGGCTGGCTCCGGCCTGTTGCGCCGTTTCAGCCATCTGCATTAAAAAGTCCACGTCCGCTCGTGAGGCGTCTTCCATGCCCACGCACACATCCAATCCCAAACTACGCGCTTCCTGCACACAGCTGTTAATCGTGCTTAACACCCATGACCGGCTTTGTTTCAGCTTATGCTGGATATGCTGATCGGAGGCCGAGATGGATAAATCAATCTTATGTACATTCAATCCCAAACAGGCGTACAAATCATCGCGACGCATCCGTGACCAGACCAGCAGCGTAGCAGGCAAGCCTAAAGCGGCAATCGCCTTAATTTCTTCTCTTTCGACCGCGCCCATAGCCGGTATGCCGATCTCCAACTCCTGCACGCCTAAGCCCGCCAGTTGCGTGGCGATCGTCAGCTTTTCCGCCAGCGAAAAAGCGACCCCGGCCGATTGCTCGCCGTCCCTGAGCGTGGTGTCATCTATGATGATGGTGCGGTTTTGAGTTTTCATTTTCTGACTCAACAGTTAAGAGATTAGCTCCTTCTCCATCAGGGAGAAGGTTGGGATGAGGGGATTTAAACAAGCATTCCACTTAAATTAATTTCCCCTCACCCAACCCTCTCCCTTTGGAGAGGGCTTTGCTACGAATACGTCGGTGCAAAAGCCTGTTCGGGATTCGCCACCGGGCCGTCACCCGACCAATACGGCGACAACTTGCGTAAAGTCGCGACGATGCCCGGCATCACTTTCAATACTTCATCGACTTCCGACATCTTGTTATAGCGCGAAAAGGAAAATCGTATCGTGCCATGCGCCGCCGTATAAGGTATATCCATCGCCCGCATCACATGCGAAGGCTCCAATGAACCGGAAGTACACGCCGAACCGCTGGACGCCGCAATACCGGCCTTATTCAGCAACATCAAAATCGATTCACCTTCTATATATTCGAAGGCGATGTCGGTCGTATTCGGCAAACGGTTATTCATATCGCCGGTCACAAAACAATGCGGAATCTGTTCGGTGATGCCGCGCTCCAATCGGTCGCGCATGGCTTTGACTTGGGTGTTTTCATACTCGATAAACTCTAACGCCAATTCGCAGGCTTTACCCAGGCCGACGATAGATGCGGTGTTTTCAGTTCCCGCCCGTCTGCCGCGCTCCTGATGACCGCCGCGCAACAAAGGACGATAACGGGTGCCGCGACGCAGATACAAAACGCCTATGCCTTTAGGTGAGTGCAGCTTATGTCCGGACAACGACAACATATCGATTTTGGTATCTTGCAACATCATCGGAAGCTTACCCACCGCCTGCACCGCATCGGTATGAAACATCACGCCTGCGGCATTGGCCAGTTCTGCCATTTCAACAACCGGGAAAATAGTCCCCGTCTCATTATTGGCCCACATCACCGACACTATCGCCACCTGATCGGATAACAAATTCTTATAGGCGTTCAGGTTCAAGCGACCGGCTTTATCGACCGGCATCCTATGGATGGTGTAACCGTCTTTTTCCAGAGCATCGCAGACGCTCAAAATCGCCGGATGTTCCACCATCGTGGTGATGATTTCTTTCTTGTTCGGCTGCGCCTTAACCGCCGACAGTATCGCCGTCGAATTGGATTCGGTGCCGCAGGAAGTGAAAATTATTTCAGAATCATGCTCGCAACCGATCAACGCCTGCACCTGCTGACGGGCGTGTTTAAGGCCGCGCGCCACGCCGTCGGCGAATTTATGGATGGAGGACGGATTGCCGTATTGTTCGAGAAAATACGGAATCATCACATCGACCACAGCATGATCCACCTTGGTGGTGGCATTATTATCCAGATAAATATCTGACATCACGCCACCTCTATACTAACGAGTTTCGACATTTCCGTGGCGGGTACAACTTTAATAAACTCGCCCAGGACTTCCATCAAGCGTTGTTGTATACCGGCTATGGTCATCGCAGCCATTTGGCAGCCATTGCACGCGCCGGTCATGTTGACGTAAGCGGTGTTGCCGATAACCTCGACCAACTCGACATCGCCGCCGTCCGCCATCAATGCCGGTCTTAGCGATTCCAGCACCTGCTCTATTTTTTTGATTCGTTGTAAATTGGTCAACGGCGCTTTGGCGACTGCGGCTTTTACCGGTGCGACCACCGGCGCGGCAGTCGGGTCGAATTTTTCGCCTTTTTCCGCCAACACTTTTTCCAAAATGGCTTCTATATCTTCATGACAAGACGCGCAACCGCCGCCCGCTTTGGTGAAATTGGTGACATCTTCAACGGTGCGTAATTTATTGGCCCAGACCATTTCCTCAATCATCACCGCATCTATCGCGAAACATTTGCAAATCAGCGCGCCTTCTTCATGATCGTCTTTCCAGACTTCGCCGCGATAATTGGCGATTGCCGCTTGCAGCGCCTCGCGACCCATCACCGAACAGTGCATTTTTTCGGGCGGCAGGCCTTCCAGTTGATCAGCGATATCCTGATTGGTAACCTTGGCGGCTTCATCCAGCGTCATGCCTTTAATAATCTCGGTGAGCACCGATGACGACGCAATCGCCGAACCGCAACCGAACGTTTGAAAGCCTGCTTCAAGAATGATCTCACTGTCATCGTCAACCTTCAGCGTCAGTCGCAAGGCATCGCCGCAACTGATAGAACCCACTTCGCCGGTCGCATTGGCATCAACGACGGCACCGGCATTTTTAGGGTTAAAAAAATGCTCTTTTACTTTGTCTGAATAATCCCACATAGCTTTTATCCTCGAATTTGGGTGTAGCGTGTAGGGTGGGCAACGCTTTTTTGCCCACCGAAATGCGATAGTTACAATGTTTAAAGGTGGGCAGAACAGCTTGCCCCCCTACATTACGAACAGGTTTTAGTCCCGGTGCCTTCGCTGCTGGTATTAAACGACGTACCGCAAGCGCAACTTTTAGCCGCATTAGGATTAGTAAACTTAAAACCCGAACCGTCGATGGTGTCTAGAAAATCAACGGACATGCCGTCCAGCATCGGTAGGCTGCCCGGATCGATAAATACCTGCACCTCGCCACAGTCGATAACCGTATCTTCCGACGTGTGGCTGCCTTCGAGTTTCAACCCATACTGATAGCCCGAACAACCGCCATCGGTAACTTCTATACGCAAACCGGCTGTGGGTGTTTCCGATCCGGCAATAAAGCGGCCGACAGCGCTGATAGCTTTTTCTGTTAATGTAATCATTTCCAAGTGCTCCTGTAGTGTGGCATCGTTCTTGATATTACTTATAGCAACCTGTATGCCATTTTTTTAAATATTCGCTAATATATTGTTTAATAAAGTTTTAATAAACAATCTATACAATAATAGACAGATGATCACACAGGTTTCAATCACACAATCGGCTGACAATGTAAGCTTTGCTACAAAATAAGGGGATATGAAATGAATGTAGAAGATTTAGACATAGGTGATGTCGTCTATGCCGCCAACACCATTAATGATGACGGCACCATACCCGATGGCATCGAAGGCTCCATACTGGCCGAAGCCGGAACGCGCGGCGTCATTACATTAATAGGGCATGTGGAAGAAGAACCTACCCGCACTGTTTTTCTGGTGCGCTTTGAAGATAAAGACATGAACCTGGGCAATCCGGTTGGATGCTGGGTTGAGGATTTGATGGTGGAGCCCAAGCTGATTACAGCTTTAATATAAATTAAGCGCTAAACATCTATTGATAGAAAAAGCCCTCTCCGAAGGGAGAGGGTTGGGTGAGGGGAAATTAATACAAGAAAGTACGATGAATTTATCTAACAAAGCCAGATCACTAAGAAAAAACCAAACCGATGTCGAACAGCTAATGTGGAAGCACCTACGCAATAGGCGTCTATTTAACTATAAGTTTCGTAGACAATTTCCTATTGAACCTTATATTGCCGATTTTGCATGTCTTGAGTTAAAACTGATTATTGAACTGGATGGAGGGCAACATGCCTCTCGAATTAACTATGACGATCAACGCAGTTTGTTTCTTAAGCAACGAGGATTCAAAGTCATACGTTTCTGGAATAATGATGTCATTGAAAATACAGAGGGGGTTTTAGAAGCCATTCGCTTGGTTATTTTAGAAACTGCGGAAATAACTGAGTAATTTATATTATTTCCCCTCACCCAACCCTCTCCCTTTGGAGAGGGCTTGTCCTCCTTATAATTAATTCACTATGAATAAGCAAATCGAAACCGTTATAAACTACCATAACCGCACCAAGCACAGCCTGGAGCGCTACGCTAAAGGCCCGGAAACTCTCGATTGGGAAGACCAGCCCGACCAGTTCCGGCATTTTTCCGGCTGCGAAATTATCACGCTGCCTACACCTGGAGCGGAACTTGAACCCTTGTTTGCCGATCTGGATAAACCCGAAACCATCCCGGCACAACCGTTAACTCGTATTAACGTCGGCTTATTGCTGGAACTGGCCTTCGGCCTTTCGGCGTGGAAACAATTCGGCCCCAGCCGCTGGGCCTTGCGCTGCAACCCGTCCAGCGGCAACCTGCACCCAACCGAAGCCTATCTGATCAGCACCGGTGCAGACTATATTGCACCGGGTGTTTATCACTACGTCAGTCATGACCATAGTCTTGAACAGCGTTGTCGGTTTTCAGACAATCTTATCGATTCCGACCTGCTCATCGGCTTATCGTCAGTCCACTGGCGCGAAGCCTGGAAATACGGCGAACGGGCTTACCGCTATTGCCAGCATGATACAGGTCATGCTTTGGGCGCTTTGCGTTATGCGGCGGCAACATTGGGCTGGTCGGTGGAATTGCAGGCCGACTGCTCGGATGAGGACATCGCCCGATTATTAGGACTGGATCGCACAGATGATTTCAAGAAACGGGAACAAGAATATCCCGATATACTTTGCCGGATCAATACGAATTGCGGAATAAGTCCCCCTCTCCCTTCGGGAGAGGCCTGCCCTGAGCTGAGTCGAAGGGGCCGGGGAGAGGGCTTTCAAAAAAGCACAAATCATGAACGCCCTCAGTATATCAAGGATTTGATTGAAGCCGCACAATCAGGCGCATGGTTTGGAAAAGCCGACAGCCTGCGCGCTTATCATCTCTATAATTGGCCGATTATCGATGAGGTCGCCATTGCCGCAACCAAGCCGCAAACGGAAGAACCGGCGTGGCAAGCCGTACGACAGCCCTTGCTGACATCACGCTGCACCAAAACGGCCACGGCGATTATCCGTCAACGCCGCAGCGCCCAACAATTTGACGGCAAAATGTCGCCGATGCCCCAGGCGGATTTTTACCGGCTACTGGCCGCCGTATTACCGACCACCGCCGCCTTCGAACTGTGGCCTTGGCCACCCAAGATACATTTGTTTATTTTTGTCCATCGCGTAGACGGTTTAGCGCCCGGCCTTTATGCGCTGCCGAGAAGCCCTGACGCCCTACCAACCTTGCAGGCGGCAACCTTAGCCGATTTCGACTGGCAACCGGTAAGCGACGACATACCGCTGTATCATTTGGATACCGGGGATTGCAGGGTCGTTGTCAAAACCCTGTCCTGCCATCAACCGATCGCCAGCGACAGCGCCTTCAGCCTGGGCATGGTGGCGGAATTCGGCGCAAGTCTGGCAGTCGCGCCGTGGCTGTACCGCCGCCTGTTCTGGGAATGCGGCCTAATAGGCCAAACCTTGTATCTGGAAGCGGAAGCGGCAGGGGTTCGCGGCACCGGCATCGGCTGTTACTTCGACGACAGCGTGCATGAGCTGTTAGGATTCAAGGGCAATCAATTCCAAAGCCTCTATCATTTTACCGTCGGCAAGCCGCTGGAAGACAAACGGCTGGAAACATTTCCGGCTTATGGGCATTTGAACGACATTGATTAGTTTGTGGTAATCTACGATAAAAAATAACACAATGAGCTTATGTAACGAAGCGTGACGGAATTTGCAACCTCGTCACTCGCGTTTTGTTTGTGTTGTGGTCTTCAAACGTTCCGGTCGGGCTTGCAAACCCCGACCGGCTTCGGACAATGTAACTGGCTAAGGTTCAAGACGGCATTGACCAATCTTCCACGACAAGCCCTGGAACCCGCAGAAATTCGCCGGTGTTATTGGTGACCAGGGTCGCTTTTAGAGCGAGCGCATGGGCGGCTATGAGAAAATCCAGAGGCCCGATCGGTGTTCCCTGGGTTTGCAAGACTTTGCGTAGCGAACCATAAGGCTTCGCTGCGTCCCTGTCAAACGGCAATACCTCGAAATCCACCAGAAACCTCTCCAATCGTTGAAAATTATCGCCTTGCCGCTGACTGGCAGCGACCCCGAATTCCAATTCCGCAACCGTGATGGCGGAAAGTCCAACCTGCCTGCGCTCCAGCCCGTCCATCCGTTGCACAATTCGCTCGTAGCCTTGGCGCTGATTGAGAAGAAAAATACAGATGTTGGTATCGAGTAGATAAAAACTCATTCGAAGTCCCGCTGTTGCTGCTCCATCGGTTGTTGCCGCTCGATTTCCATCGGCCCTATTTCCTCGAACATGAACAACAAGGTTTCGGCCTTGTATTTCTTGGGCAACAGGATAACCATGTCACCGACTTTTTTGATGACGACCTCATCCTCGTCGAAGCGGAATTCTTTGGGTAAACGCACGGCCTGACTGTTGCCGTTGTTAAAAATGCGTGCAGTTTGCATACCGACCTCCTGTGATGTCGTTAAAGTACATCCACAGTATATACAAAAATAATACCACTTCCCGAATTTTTATATAGTTCCCACGCTCCGGCGTGGGAATTCATCCCGCAACGCTCCTGCGTTGCGTGACGCTGGAGCGTCACCGGCGGCATTCCCACGCCGGAGCGTGGGAACGATGCAATTTTTCTGAAAGTCTATAGATCATTTTAATGATCTTTTTCCTGTTTACGTTTCAAACTTTCAAAAACTTTCCTATTTTTCGCCAATTGATCCACGTCTGTCATTTCTGGTTCGTTATCTATATCTTCAAAATCCATCAACAACTTACCTATTTTTTGCCACTTCTCAAAAAGGCACGTCTTCTCATGTTTACTTAATAATTCTGGATGATCGCTATCTGTTTTACTATCTTCCTGCAATTTTTTAAGTTTAATCTGAAATTCATCTACGATTGATTTATATTCATTGTTCATTGTTTTGTTCTCTTTAAGTTGGTTCTGAGGGTTTTCAAAACTGTAAAGCGGATTTGCACTGGTTCCCAATCTCCAGATTGGGAACCCTGAAACGAAGCTCTAGCTTCGCGATACAGGAAGCTAGAGCCCTTCGACAAAACTCAGGACAGGCTTCCAATACCGAGTTCAAGCTTAGAGCTTGGGAACTCGCGATAGCTACATTCCATTGCCCTACTTATTTTCAATCTGTGATTCTGTGGCCGTTTATTTTTTGCGGGTTACAAAACCCTATTCCTCCGAACCATAACATTTAGAGTAATCAATACAGACATTGCATGAGGGCGCGCGGCATAAATACAGGCCTTCGGCTTCGCATAGCTGTTTGTACAAAAACTTTTTCCATTTCATGTCCCGGTCGTTTTTTGCTGACAGTTCCGGGAAGTTGTAATGCAGCATGGCGCTCAATTGCGAGCGCGACCACAGACCTAAATCCTGCCATAAGTGATCGCTGCCCAGGTAACCGGCGACGATAATAGCAATCATCCAGTCCATTTCCAGGGTATCGGGTCGGCAGTAACGGATTAGCAGATTAACTAGGTCTTCTTTTTCCAGCATACGGCTAAAGTCCAGCCGACTGCCGGATGCCGCCTGCTCCGGCAGACTGTCATACTGAAAATAAACGGACTTTAATTGCAGGAACTGGACGGGCTCCAACCCCAGATAGTCGGGCAAAACGCCTTGCCCGACGCACCAGCTGGCAACCATGCAAGCCAACCATTCATGATTAGGCGACATGACGGGCTGGGATTGTAACCGGGCATAAAATTGTTCCCGATCATCCTGACGTTGGAGCGCCATAGCCATGGTTAATATTCAACCAGTATATCTTCATCCCTGACGATCATCTGACAGGCCAAACGCCACGGCGACGGCAGGTCATCAACAATCATTGTTTCCATTTCTTCCTTGCTGAGTTTACCGCTGACGCGCAAAACCTCTTTTTCTTTTTCGGTTAACGGGCCGCCCATGCGCTGGTGCTTATTATCGACACTGCTGACTTTTACCAGACAAGTGCCGCATTCGCCGTCCTGGCATTCATAATTGATCGGGATTTTGTTTTCCCGCGCCAGTTTCAGCAAAGTTTCCGTATGGCTGCCCGCTACGGCATAGACGGTTTTATCCCGGTATTCGGGATTTGAAAAAGTAACTAAAGCCATGATTTTCTCCTTAAATAAGTGTGATGCTCTATCGCTTGGTTTCCTGACGCCTGCTTAAGTTGGCAAAGAAAACTCCCTCTCCAGCGGGACAAATCCGCCGGGAGCGGATTTGGTCGCTCAAAGAGCGCCCGGCAGGATAGCCCGAAAACATTGGGTTGGGGTGAGGGGAACACAAAACAAGATAACCCTTTAAATCCCCCTCATCCCCACCTTCTCCCGCTGGAGTAGGGGCTAAGTTACTTAGCTATATGGTTTGGAAACCCAACGACATTTGTTTTTACATCGGCCTACCCGCGCATAAGCGTAAGCAGGCTATTTATTAAACCGGCTTAACGCGTATGGTTCCACCCAGTACTTGAGCCTGGCAAGCCAACCGGTTGTGTTTGCCTGCCATGTTCTCGCGCAGGATTTTATCTTCCAGTACCGACGGCTCGCTCAGGTTGTTCCAGCCTTCCGTTACTTTGGTAATGCAAGTGCCGCAATCGCCTTCGCGGCAGCCGTAAGTAATGCCGGAACCGACTTTTTCGGAAATCTCGATCAGCCGGGTGCCCGCCGGTGCGGTAACGGTAACGTTTATGTCTTCAAAGGTAATCGATGCTTTCGCCATTTCTATTCTCCTGTTGTGTTAAAATTATTAGGCAAGATCGGCCATATCTATCACTTTGGATTGTCTTAAACCCATCAGATCCTGAGCCATTTCATGCCCAAATTCACGGCAGATTTGTATTTCTTCTTCTGTCGGAATTAACTTGATGCGTATGCCCGGTATCGGCACGCGCAATTTGAGTCCGCGCAAGCGATCCTCAACCATTTTCACCCCTTCGCCAGTCCAGCCATAAGAGCCGAATACGCCGCCCAGTTTGGACTTGAGATTGATGACGGCCAGTGACGACAACAAATCCCATACCGGCTTAACGGCATCGCCGTTGATGGTCGGCGTACCGAAAAGGATGCCATCCGCGCCTTCGATCAAATCGACGAAGGGCGCTATTTCACTGCCTTCCAGGTCGTATAACGAAACCCTGACATGCTCCACCGCCATCGCGCCTTCATAAATAGCTTCGGCCATTCGCCGAGTATTGCCGTAGGAGCTGATATAAAAAATCAGCAAGGTTTTCTCACCGGCGCTGATTTCGCTGTGCAGTACCGAACGCGATAGTTCGTTATAACGCTGCACATAGCGTTGAGGTTGGTCGCGTAATAACGGGCCGTGCGCGGGCAAAATAGCGGTCAACGGCAACGGCTCTATCAGAGCTAATGCCCTATTCACATAATCTTTGAATGGCCGCATGATGTGCGCGTAGTAATATTCAAACGAGAAGCGAAAATCGCCGACTTCATCGTTAAACAAACGCACATCGCAAAAATGGCAGCCGAACACATCGCCGGAAAACAAGATTTTTTCTTCCGCCAAATAAGTGCATTGGGTATCCGGCCAATGCAAATACGGGGTATGTAAAAACGTCAAGCTTCTGTCGCCTAATGACACGGTGTCGCCGGTGATAACCGGCGTGAAATTAAATTCATCCTGTTTCAACAGGGCCTTAAGCATGGATTGCGCTTTTTGCGAGATATAGACGCAAGCGTGCGGCGCGCGGCGCATCAGTTCGGGCAAGGCGCCGGTATGATCCGGTTCCAGATGATTCAAAACGATCACTTTGATCTCGTCGTAACGCGCCACCGATTCCAAACGGGCGAAAAAATCACCGGCAAAGTTTTCCTTAACCGTATCGATAACCGCCACGCCCTCGCTGCCTCTGACGATATAGGCGTTATACGTCGTGCCGTTGGCTGTTTTTAAGATGATGTCAAAAGTGCGCAAACTGGGATCTAAAGCGCCTATCCAATGCACTCTGTCCGATAAGCCGACGGCCTGCGGGATGCCATCAACAGTCAACAGCGGCGGCTTAGTCATGCCCGCAACGAGACTCTGTGACTGATCTGGGACAGCTTTCCAAATCTGGGTTTGCCTCGCTTTCAGCCAAGCCTATCCAGATGTCCACCGCCTGCGTATCGAATCCCGCCATCACGTTATCGCCGACCTGCATCAAGGGACGACGGATTAACAAAGGGGTTTCCAACATCAGCGCCAACGCGGCTGTTTCGGTAAGCTTATCCGGCTCGATCTCGCCGTGCTTGATCGCCGGTGCGCTGTAGTTAAACCAATCGCGCACCGGCAAGACACTGAAAAAAGCGCGCAAGCGGTCGGCCCGCCAGACTTCGGTTAATAAATTTTTTGCGATAACTTCATGCCCCGCCGCAACTAACAGCTTCTTTTGCCGGGTATTGTTAATGCAACCGGGTTTTTCATAGAAAATGACAGTAGCCATCAGATTTTCCTTGATTTTACTTTGTCAACTTACCGTGCAATATTGTCATACCCGCCGGGAAGCCCAATGGGCGTCAAGCAAGATAGCCTGACGTGAATCCATGCCGGAATGACGATCCTGAAAAATTGATCATGTAACCTTACAAAATGGAGTTAATTAATGTGCCTGTAACTCAGCCATGGCTTCCGCCATTTTTTCCGGCGGTATCCCGGTTAACGAGCCGGGCGGGTTAATTGCCAGACCAAACGAATCCAAAATTGCGCCCTCTATCGGACAGATACTCGCGCATTGAAAAACGGGGAAATCCCCTTCGCATTCGGTACATTTTTTAGGGTCTACCAAAAAATGCGGTTTGGCCTCGTAAATAGCGTTACTCGGACAAACCGGCTCGCATGCAAAACAATTAACGCAAGACTCAATAATTTTTACTGCCATGACAAACTCCAAATTCTTATCGTTCCCACGCTCCGGCGTGGGAACAGATTATGCACCGCTCCAGCGGTGCGAGACGCAGAGCGTCTCCGGCGGCATTCCCACGCCGGTGCGTGGGAACGATATAAGCTCAAGCTGGGAACCAGCGTACCTAGACGACATTACTTAAGCGGTCGCCCTGGCTGCTTCAGGCGTTGCATCCAACTTACCCGCCGCCGCCATTTCTTTATAGACCGCCATGACTGCTTCTTCGATGGGTTCCATCGCATGTTCGCCGTTTGGCGCAATGCCCGCCGCTTCCAGCATTTCCCAGGGTTCGTAACCGACCTTGGAGCACAACACCGCCTCACAGCCCGCCAGTGCGCGGATAGTCACCTGCAAGGTGCTTTCGCCGTCGCCGCAAGTCGTGTCGCCGCCGCAATATTGATCGGCTTTGCGATGACTGATAAAACGCACGCCGTCCGGCGAGGCTTCATAAATCAAAAACTCCTTGGCATGACCAAAGTGCAGGTTGATAACGCCCTGCCCGCTGGTGGCTACCGCCATCAATACCGGACGCGTAGTGAGCTTGGGTTCTTGTTTGAGTTGCTGTGCTTTTTCGGCTTTTTCCAGACGCTTGCTGTCCATTTCGGCCTGTATGGCCTGATGAATCACCGCGCGTTTTTCCATCGCCGCCTGATAATCGATTTCCATATCCTCAATCTTATCCAGCGTAAACTCGTCGCCGCGATCCTCACCCAGCATGCCTACGGCATCGGCCCGGCATTGGCGACAATGGCGCATCATGTTCATATCGCCGGAGCAGCTGTCTTGCAGGTCTTGCAATTCATCGGGCGTAGGCCCGCGCTGACCCATGACGCCGTAAAAAGTGCCATGTTCGGCTTCGGAAATCAACGGCATCACATTGTGCAAAAACGCGCCTTTGGATTTAACCGCTTTACTGACTTCCGCCAAATGCTTATCGTTGACGCCGGGGATCATCACCGAATTGACCTTAACCAAGATGCCTTTGGCTATCAGCATTTCCAGGCCTTTCTGTTGTTGTTCGATCAGAATTTTTGCGCCCTTGATGCCTTTAATGCGTTTGTTTTTCCAGAATATCCACGGATAGATTTTCGCGCCTACTTCAGGATCGACACAGTTAATGGTGATGGTGACGTGATCGATATTGTGCTTGGACAGTTCTTCTACCGCATCGGGCAAAGCCAAGCCATTTGTCGATACGCACAATTTAATATCGGGCGCTTCCTGGCTTAAACGCCTGAAGGTTTCAAAAGTGCGTTCGGGATTAGCTAACGGATCGCCGGGGCCTGCTATGCCTAATACCGTCATTTGCGGAATATTGGCCGCCACCGCCATGGTTTTTTTAACCGCCTGATCCGGCGTCAATAATTCAGATACCACGCCGGGGCGCGATTCATTGGCGCAATCATATTTACGGTTACAGTAATGGCACTGGATATTACAGGCCGGGGCAACGGCAACATGCATACGGGCAAAGTAATGATGCGCATCTTCCGAATAACAGGGGTGATTTTGCACCTTTTCCCGGATAGAATCCGGTAGCGTATCCATTTGATTTTCCGTCGTGCCGCAAGAACTGGCGGCACAACCGCCTTTGGCTCCATGTTCTGCATGGGCAGGGGTATCGTTTAATACTGGCAATTGCATGGGATTTACCTCGCTGTGTGATTACCTAAAGTAAAAGCACAGGCCATGCCAACTGTAATTATTATTTTATACCATTGATTTATAGTATTATTATGTCTAGTTGGTCGGTGAATTGTCGTAAACACAACAGCCATGATTTAGAATTTTGTCATTAACGGCACAATAGGATTGCTGGAAAAACGACTCCTTGTTGACAAACCAGCAACGCATTCATAATATGCCATCCATGTGCCATCATTTATAAGCGGGAGTCCACATTAGCAACTTATCTATACGCGGAATTGATCCTGACCTAGCGACAACACTGAAACAACAAGCGAAAGCCAGCGGAAAGTGTGTCAATCAATGGGTACTGGATGTATTAAAAGAACATACCGGACACCATAAAAATAAATAATGTGCTTTCATTTGATACCAGCAATCAGATCATAGCATGCGCTATAAGCCTGTCCGCCTTGCCATGCTAATGTCACAATACCGGATAGATTAATATGCGGATTATATGACGGTTTCTGCATCAGGAATATTTCACTCATCCAATAGCCATTAACGGCTTCAGCGGCTTTAGTACAGACGCTGAAATCATCACTAAATAGTTTTTCGGCTCTGTCACGTAACTCCTTAAGCACCGGTGTAAGCTGACTACGCTTATTAGCATCATTCAAAAAAAGCGCATCGCTGGTTTTATCGCGAGCCGCCCTAAAATCAGTTAACCACTTTTCGGCATCGGCTTTTTGTGGAGTTGTAGGGATAGCCTCATCGGCATACGCTGTTAAGCTCGCGCTAAAAAGAATTAACAGCAAGGTATTTTTAATAGTCATTATTGATCCTCTTTTTGAAAATGATTTTCAAGTATAGCCTATTCAGCCCAGTAGGCCGGAATAAGTCTTTTCGAGCGTAAGCGAGAAAAAGCGTTTCCGGCACACCTTTGCACGACTATGAAAATAGTATTCATGTTTACCAACCATTCCCGATATAAGAACCTACGGAGGCCCCTAGTCCTGCCCCAATAGGATTGCCCGGCCTAATTCATAGCCTATAGCACTGCCAAGAATACCCGCCACTAAACCTTGTGGAGAGCGCTGATCATAATAGGCTTGTGGCTGCGGTCGTGGTGGATAATAGTTTACCGGTGGTTGCGGGTAGTAATAATTTACCTGAGGTTGTGGATAATAAATAACCTCTTCACGATAATAGCCGCCTCTGGGTTGAAAATTCCGATAACCATCATCACGGTCATAGTAATCATCATCGTCAGCAGAAGCATAAGACGAATACGACATCGCCTCTGTAACTAACAATATCAAAAACAATAATTTTTTCACTGTCCCCTCCAATAGAGGTCATTTAAAAAACATTAAACTGATCTAACTCGATCATGTTCAACCTGAGTTAATAAAAATAATTATTATCAGCCCGCTGAAACCATCTGCTGATAATAATCAATGCACTTATGCGAGATCATCGTTGTTAATATAAGCACTCCCTGTGCCAATCATATTTTATAACTTAACCAATTGAAATTAAATGTAATAATATTAAATAATCTATATTTCACAGGTGATCTATTTTTATTTTTTATTAACTCGGTGGTAATGAACCCGTTAAGGTGGTTGTTTTAAACTAGCGGAGAAGTTCTTTCAACGTGAAATGATTTAAAACACATTGCGCCGCCATGACAATGGCATCTTGCCGGGTTTCGCCAAAGCCGAATACGGCGTAATCGTGTTTCGCGTATAAAATAGGGCCATGCACTGAGGAACGAAGAGCATCATTCAAGTTATTCAATTGATGCGTCTCCTTCGTCGGCACATGCGAGCTGGATGGGGATTGATTTTAGCGCATTAAATATGACTCAAATAAAACTCGGCAAATTCTTCCGCCGACAAGGGGCAACTTTTGATATAGCCCTGATAACTATCACAGTCTATTTCGGTTAAAAACGCCAGCTGTTTCGGCGTTTCAACGCCTTCCGCCAGCACACTGAACCCTAAGGCATGACCCATCGCCACAATCGTCGAGGCAATTTCCATATCATCTTTGTTATCGGGAATATTGTCGATAAAGCTTTTATCAATTTTTAGCACATCCACCGGAAAGCTTTTAAGCCGGGCCAGTGAGGAATAACCGATGCCAAAATCATCAATGGCAAGCCGAACCCCCTGATCATAAAGATTCTGAAGTATCTCCGTGATGTTATCCTGATACTCCATCAACCCGCTTTCGGTTATTTCCAATTTCAGCTGCCCAACGGGAAAGCCCGTTTCGGCCAGCACCTCTGCCACCAAGACATTAACATCGCAGCGACGAAATTGCTGAGGGGACACATTAACCGCCAGCGTTAGCGATGGCAAACCTTTATCCAGCCATAGTCGACCCTGGCGACAAACATCCCGCAACACCCAGGCGCCTATCGCCACAATCAGCGAAGTCTCTTCGGCGACCGGAATAAAACTTGTCGGCAAAATCAGCCCATGAACAGGATCATGCCAACGCACCAAAGCCTCGGCACCGATAATTTGACCGCTGGCAATATTGACTTGTGGCTGATAAAACACCTGCAGCTCCTGCTGCTCAATCGCCCGCTGCAATCGACTTCCCAAGGCAATTCGCGCCTGCACGGCAGCGGTAAATTCCTCCGAAAAATAGCTGGCACAGCCGCGCCCCTGCTCTTTTGCTTGATGCAGCGCGGCGTCGGCATTGTGCATCAGCGCCTGAGGCGTATCGCCGTGCTGTGCAAGCAGGCTGATGCCGATGCTGACGCCAATTCGCACATCGTCATTTTGACTCAATTTAAAGGGTCGGCTTAGCTCGGCAATAATGTCGTCCGCCACCCTGCCGGCATCGTGCGGCCCTGTCAAATTTTCCAGCAACACAACAAATTCATCGCCACCCAAGCGAGCAACCATATCGCCATCGCGCAACAATGCCGTCATTCTTGCCGCAACCTGTTGCAGTAATTCGTCGCCCGCCGAATGCCCCAAGCTATCGTTAACCGACTTGAAACAATCTAAACCAAGCATCAGTAAAGCCAGCTGACGCCCCGTACGTTGCGCCATTTCTATACTGGATATTAAACAATCGTGCAACAGCCTACGGTTGGGAAGCTGAGTCAGCGAATCATAAAAAGCCAAATTAAAAATTTGCGCCTCTGCCGCCTTACGCTCCGTAATATCGATATGGGTGGCGACATAATGGGTAATGCCGCCATCACTCGCTTTTACCGCCGCAATGGATAACCAGCACAGAAAATGCTCGCCATTTTTGCGCCGATCCCAGATTTCTCCTTTCCAGCTGCCTATGCGTAAAATGCTCTCCCAGATAGCTCCATAAAAAACCTTATCATGACGCCCCGACTTGAGTATGCGAAGATTTTTTCCCACCACCTCCGATTTCGTATAACCCGTAAGATCCAAAAAGGCCTGGTTAACCCGTAAAATATCGCCCGCCGCATCGGTAACAATCATTGAGCTATGCGCGTCAAAGGCCGTGGCGGAAATACGCAGATCCCGCTCTTTTTGTTTACGATCATTGGCCTCGGTGATGTCGATGAGCACCATGCGGACTGTCGGCGCTGCATTATGAGCCATCAAAAACACGCAGTTAGCTTGCATCTGAAGCACGCGCTGCTGATCCGTCTGGAGCACCAGCTCAAAGCTCATTTCTTTTTTTTCGCGCCGAATTAAGCTTGTAAAAAGAAGATGCCAGCGGTCGGCATCCTTGCTGGAAAGCAAGCTCGAAAAACGCCGGTTAAGCAGTTTTTCACGCGCCTCGCCTAAGAGCGCAACGCCGGTTAAGTTGATTTCGGCGATACGGCCTTCGGTTGTCAGCGTGAGATAACTGATCGGTGCATATTCATAGAGACTGGCATAATTATCCAGGGCTTCTTTCAGTGCCAGATGAGTCGCTCGCAACTCTTCATTTTGCATCTCAAGTTCAAGGAGTTCATGCTGTAGCTTATCGGCAGCAAGCCCTGCTGTTAGCTTTGAATGCGTCAGGGCAAACTGGGTTTCTGCACTTGCCTGTAGCGAATCGGGAGAATTTAATACCATGCCATTACCTAACAAATCACCTTTAATACTTAGTTTCTACCCTAATTTTACACTGAATCACTCTACCATTATTATTCATGTAATTCCATCGTCAAAAAGCCGCCATAACATTGGCTTTTATCGCCTTTTTGAGTATTGTAATCAACTATATGGCGAAACTAAAGAGCAGCGTGCAATCCGGGTATGCCGATATGCTGGATGTGCAGGGCGTTTTTCCCTTCTTCATAAGGCAGCAGTTTGCCTTCTTTTTGCCAGAGCCTGAAAGCTAAGGCATACGTTAAAACACGTATGGGGTAATCGCGCGGCAAAGTCTGCAAATAAGGTTGGATGGTGACGAAATCGGTCGCGCCGTATTGCTGCATAATGAAGCGCAAACCACCGTTGGCGGGGCCGATATTGTAGGCCAGCAACCCTAAGAATAAATCGTCATTCATCTGCGCCAGATAATATTTTAAGGTGGCGGCGGCAAGAAACGCATTGTGCCGGTGGTTGAGCAAGGACAGCTGGTGCTCGGACAAGTGCTTACCGGCCTGTTCCACCACCTCTTTGGGCACCCGGGTGATTTGAAATAAACCGCGCCCGCCATCTGTGCTGTCACGAGGCAAAAAGGACGATTCGGTCGCGGCGATGCCCTGCAACAGCGCGGGATCGATGTCGAATTCCTTGGCCGCTTCACTGATGACCGGATTATAGGTTTGTCCGCGCTGCACCAATTGTTGCAATTGCGCCGCGTCATAACGGCGGTAGGCGGCATAGACTTGATGCGCCAGCGTCACTCTGCCCGCCTCCTGTTTGCCGCCGACCAGCGTGCGAAAGTGTCCGCGCGCCGGTGTAAATTGCTCCTGCATGGAAAACCAGCCAATAAACAGCGCCACGCAGACAGACAGTACCGCAGGCCACAGCAATGCCCTGACCTGCAACCATTTGCGCAGCTTCCACCAGCCTATCAGCAATCCCGCCATCGCCACAATCAAACCCAATACGCCAACGGCAAAAGGCAATAGATTGGCAAAAAAGTTCGTTCCTGAAAACCGGTCAGCCGAATAACCTAACAGGATCATGATGGCCGATACCGCCGTCATCGCTAAACCCAGTAATTCAAAGGCCATAAGCAGCAACCTGTACCTGAAGGTGCCCACTGGCGGATGGGTTATCGTTTTTTTTGATTTTTTCCGTGGCGAACGAACCCGAGGCTTGCGTTCAGGATTCGCCTCAGGCTTGACGCCCGTCGGCTTGCGCGGAGTTAAAGGCTTATTCATCTTTAGCTCAACTCTCTAGCCAAATAGGCCACAGCTACCGCCGGTGCGCAATCTGCCGCCGTTAGCCCGGTTTGATTGGCAAAATTCGGACACAGATCGGAAAAATCCAGGTAAGAAGCGCCTGATGACTGTGCAATTTGTTTTACCAAAAAGCGCCCGACGCCCGCGCCTATCATGAGTTGGTTTCCAGGCACATTGCTATCTTGAAGTCGGTAGGCACAGCCTCGCTGTATTTTTTGCAATTGCTGGGCGCGGATGTTTTCGGCAAATTGCCGCCAGCGCGGCAATTCTTCAGGGGAAAAATCGCTGCCTATCATACGCGACAAACGCCGGGCGCTGGCCGTTACGGTTTTTTCTGCGCCATCCGCCGTTTCTGTTTGATCGTGCAATTCGTTAAGTTCGCCGGTAACGCGGTAGACATCGGCCATGGTGGCGAAATACTCCGCCATCAAGCCGATTTCCCTGCCTTGATCGTGAGCGCTATGCGTCACCGCCATCACCGCCGTTCTAATAATGCCGGTATAAATCAGCTCCCCGGACACTAAGCGCTGGTAATCGGTGTCGCCTTGCGCCAATACTTTGCAGTCATTGAGCAGCAGTATATCCGTGGTGGTGCTGCCTATATCGACAAACAGCCCATTACCCACTTTTTGTGCGACAAACGTAGCGCTGGCCAGCCAGTTTGCCGATGCTATGACTGGATAATGTTTGACTTCGACCTGTTCAGCGTCCAAGAACCCGGCGCTGCCTGCAAATAGCAAACACCGTCGTGGTAGCAACAGTGCCGTCATGGTTGCGATGATTTGTTTAACACCATCGTCGCGATGTTCAAACAGATCAACCAGCTCGCCGGTCATCGTGATTGCATGAGCGCCCGGCGCACCGGATATTTCGTGCAATATATGGGTTACGGCGCGTTGTAATTGATCCAGGCCTTTCCATAACGGACAGGGCTGCTGGTAAACCGCGATAATTTCGCCCGCCGGATTAATAACGGCGGCCTTAACATGCGCCCCGCCTATATCCCAACCTATCGTATTAGCCTGATTCATGTTCCTGAACATTAATGGTGATGGCTTGATTGCAAACGGCTTTTAAAACAGGCGGCCCTTGCAGTAATTGCAAAACAGCGGCAGCGACATTAATACCCAAGGCCGCATTGATCCCCGCAAATGATGTCGTCAGGCGCGGGTTTATTTCCAGCACCAGCAGTTGATCCGTTGTTTCTATCAAATCAATGCCAACATAACCCCATAATTCAGGTAATGCTGTGGCGATATTATCGACTAAATCCTGATACACCCCTGAATCAGCCTGATGATTGACAATGATTTTTGACAGATGATATTGCCGGTTGATAATGTTAAATTGTTGCAAATTGGCAGACAGCAACCAGCCGCTACCCTGCTTAAACAGGCAGGATAAACTGGTTTTCTTGCCGAGTATATGCGGCTGAATAATATAGCGGCCTGTTCTTAAGTGCATCTGCTCAAAATTGTGCCGGTCAGTCAGTATATAACTGTCTGCACAGCCTACGCCGTCTATAGGCTTAACCAGCCATTGCCCACCATTGCCGTACTGATCGACGCCAGTGAACAGCCGGGTCGGTACGGTGGCGATATGATGTTGTTTGAGGTGTTGATAGGTATGCCATTTATTGCCGGTTATAGCAACAACATCACTAGGTGATGTTAGTAATGGCTTACCCGATAACTCAACAGCTAGGCACAGTGTTTGTAAAATACCATCAAACTCCGGCGCTATCGGCCATACCGCATCACAGTGTCGTATTAAGTTAGCAAATTCTTCATGGCTGTTTTGTTCCGGCCTGATGATAACCGCATCAAAACCCGCCGTGTCTATCGAGCCGTTAACACGCTCATCCAGCATCACTACGACAGTTATATCGGCGCAGGAACGGAAGTTATCGAGCAACGCCTGCAGCATCAACCGCCCTTCATGGACCAGCGCCTCAGGCAGTTCCTGCTTATTAAAGCCGCCGCCAGTGATATACTCGAACACTAAAATTTTCATCTGTCCATTTTATCATCAGGAACCCTGACAACAGCCTTGCCCATGAAAATAATTCCAGTCATCGATTTAAAAGACGGCGTTGTAGTGCATGCCCGCCTAGGGATGCGCGAACACTACCAGCCCATCAACACTGACTTGTGCGGATCCCCGGACATTTATCAGGTTATCAAGGCATTTCTTGATATTAATGACTTTGATACATTTTATATTGCTGATTTGAATGTAATTACCGGGCAAGGCGACCATGAGCGTTTGATCACCGAGGTGCTGACGGCTTTTCCGCACATAATATTCTGGATAGACAGCGGCTATCAACGCGTTAAAAACCATCCAAACAATTACTTACCCGTATTAGGCAGTGAATGCTATAGTGACGATAACGCTTTAGAGCTAAAAGCCTTTAATAAGCGCTTTATCCTGTCGCTGGATTATTCGCTATCCGGGAAACTGGGCGCAGTGAGCCTTTTTTCTGAGCAGGACTTGTGGCCGGATACGATAATCATCATGACTTTAAGCCGGGTCGGCAGCCATCAGGGGCCTGATTTGGACAAATTAAATGGGTTTTGCAGGCGCTATCCGCATAAACAGTTTATTGCCGCCGGCGGCATAAGAAATGTTGCCGATTTACAGGCGTTAAAACAGATAGGCGTACAACAGGCGCTGGTTGCCAGTGCCCTCCATTCAGGGATGATAGGGCGCGAAGAGATTAAAACCCTGTAGGCAAAAAAATACCCCGGCAAGCCGAGGTATTTTTAACTAGCTAGGCAGCTGCGTTATACGCAACTAACCAACAACTTAACCTTCGTTGTTAACAGCGAACGGATGTTTAGCAGTTGATTTTGCAGCAACAACTTCAGCAGCAGTAGGTGTGCCGTCGATAGCGCGTTTCAGAGCTTCTTTAGTTGCTTGATAGTTGAATTTTTCAATCAACGCATCATCTTCAGCTTGCCAATGGATGAATACACCAACAGAAATAAATAGATCATCAGCTTCGTTAGCAGGGATAGTGCCGTCTTCAACAGAATCAGCAACTGCCATAGCAACAGCGCGTTGAGCTGGGCCAAACATTTGAACAGCTTGTTTAGAGCCTTTGATAGTTACTTTGTTGAACAAAATAGTTGCAGGCTTAACCAACAGGTTAGGAGCAACAACAGCTAATAAAGTAGAGAAGCCGTCTTTGTTGTTTGTCAACGCGTTTGCAAATGCAGATTCAGCAGCTGAACCTCTTGGGCCAATAATCAGGTCGATATGAGCGATTTCGTTGCCTTCGCCTACTAAAGATTCGCCTACGCGTAAGTTATTAATTTTTGCCATGCTTAAAATTCCTGTTGAAGAAAAAATTGAAAAATTCGAGCTAATATCGAGTTTTTATATGCTACCGATCATTAGATCGGAAGATTTTTATTACGAAGCGTTAACTTAATAACATCCTCTAAAAATACTGTTAATACCGTCGCTACGGTCATATCCGCCATCGTTCCGGGATTCAAACCCTGGGATTTAAGCGCCTGATCCAGGCTATAAAGTAACGGCAACAGGTGCTCAGGACTTTCGGCCTTAGACAGCTCGTATGACAGTTGGGACATCTTTGCGGCCACCATTTCAGAATACTGGCTGCCGTATTTTCTTTCGATGTGGCTATCAGGAAACCGGCTTAATAAACTGGCGTAAACCGACACTGCTGCCCACTCCTGATTGCCCCATTTACGCACGGCATTGTAATGTATAGCGATTGCAAAATCAAAAATATCTCGATAATCGGTAACGTATTGCAGCGCAATCCTGTCCTTTGCGCTGGACAAGCGCATCGCTTCGGTTAAGGTAACCGAAGGTTTTTCCGAAACATCCTGCTGGTCGGAACGGCCCAAGCCGCCCGGCGACGCCAGCGAGATCGCCTTAAAAACCCAGTCGGCATCGTCTACGGTAGTCGTCGCTAAAACTTGGTGCAACGCCTGCCTTAGCGCCAAACCCGTGTTTACATTATTGATGGCCTGAATTAAGGGTGCGCATAATAAAATTATCCCCAGATTGGTATTACAAGCCACCGCCTCACGCGTCGATTTAACGGCGTAAAATATTTTCTCGCCTACGGAATAATCGGGATTACAAAGCGGGGCTGCACTGACCTTTGCACTAAGCTTGAAATCAGCGACCGTCATATCATGACCCTCCGCATAAACGCTGACATTGCCCGGCTTGAACGCCTGCAACTCGACTTCACAGGCTTTTTGATAAAGCTCGCTGAGCTGTTGCGGTGAAATCATGACACGTTAATGTGACGGTTAATCAAGTCATCCGCCAAAATTTCAGCAATCGTGACATCGCAAACGCTTTCCAGACCTTTCCAGGCCGGAATGCTGTTCACTTCGATAATGGTGTAGCATCCGTCCTTGTCCTGGATAATATCCACGCCCGCATAATCCATAGACAATGCGCATGTCGCCTTAACCGCCAGCTCGGCCAGATCCGCATCCAGTTCTATGCGTTCACAACTCGCGCCGCGTGCCACATTATTCAGCCAGGACTTGCCTCGCCTGCGCATCGCCGCAACGGCGCGACCGTTAACGACAAACACGCGATTATCGGAAAAACCCGCCCCGGCACAATGCACAAAGCGTTGCAGATAATAAATCCCGTGACTGCCGGTCAACCAGAATAAATCCGTCATTTTCTCAAGGCGGCGTATGCCCTCGCCTTGCGAACCGAACAAGGGTTTGCTGATCAAGTAGTGACCTTTTTTTAATTCACTCTCGGCAATACTTAAAGCATCCTCCCGATTGCGCAACACCCATGTCAACGGCGTAGGCAATCCGGCATTATGCAGCAAAAAGCTGGTCATGCCCTTGTCGACACTACGCTCTACTGCATGACCATCGTTGTAAACCGGAATGCCCATCGCTTTTAAAGCATGGAGTATATCCAGATAGACCACAACTTCTTCCAGCGAGCCGCCGGGAACGCCGCGCACGAAGGCGGCATCCGGCAGAGCCTGTTCAAAGCCGGGAATACTTATCGGATTGCACCCGGATTCGATAGTAAATCCACACTGTGTCAAGGAAACGTAGTCACTGCAGTAACCCCGATCTTCAAAAGCAAGACGCAATTGCTTACCATGCCAACCTGGATCATCGGTAAAAATGGCGATTCGACCCATGCGCCGACTCTATGCCCCGAACGACTGATCCAATAAGGCATTATCCAACTTTCCGGCCCGGAAACTTTTACCCGAATCTACCGCCGTCACTATGACGCTGGCGGGACTAAACAACATGGCGTCAATTTTAAAAAAGTCATAGTTATATTGTTTAAAAATGTCTGCAAACGGCTTGCCGTAATCTTTAGAAGTGGAACTAGGCAATTCCCTGGCTAATTTTTCCGCCGCTTCATCGCTGCCTTTGACAAACAAATGCACCTGACCTGCGAATAAAATAGCGTCGTTAGTGCGTCCCATCGCCTTGACAAAGTTGGGATGCGGCGGGCATACCGGCGCACTGCCGCTGCCGTCAATAATATTTTCCAACGGAAAATGCAAGGCATGCGCCTTGTGCATGGCCACTTCCAGCACCCGCGCCACGACTTGTACGCCGCCCGCCAAGCTGCTGGTCGGCGTCACAATAATCGTCAACTTGGATGGATCGACATTGCAAGCTGCCGCCACTTTTTCAACAATAGCCAGCGGCGGAACCGCATCATTTTCTATCACCAATACGGCGGTATCGGCGGTGTCCAGATAGTCCAGTTCTTTATATAAGGCTTCAACCGGCTCCTGCACACCCTCTTTGAGCTTAGTCGCCATCGCCCGAGCAGGGCCTGAACCCAGCGCGTAATATTTCTCATGCGACAAGCTCCAGCCCGCATATTGACTGCCCAGACAAGCCAAAACCGGATTGCCGGCATGCACATTAACCGTCAACGGCCAGTTATCGGTATAAGCGCTGTGATTAAACGTGACCGTACCCATGCCGCCCAGACAAATTTCGGCAATAATGCGTCCCGCTTCCAGACCGCCCGGCACTTTAATACCGGCATCAACAATAGTGCAGCCGTTTTCAAGAATTTCCACGCCTACGCGTAACTTATCGGCATTATCAATCAGATGTTTTACTAAGGGCTGGGTCAGTTTATTAACGCTGGCTTTATATTCCATGGGGGTGCAAACCTTTTATTAAGTTAAGTTGTTGGGTCAGCAGCGCATCCATGACCGAATACGCTTGCTTTTGGTGGGCAATAATACTGCAAATAGGCTGTCCTTTGCGACACATAACTCCATTACCGGGTAAATCCATACAACCATCGGGCCATGCAAAGCCGTCCGGTATCATGACATCCAGCTCGGCATAAGCAATTTGATAGCCCGTGTAACCGGACGCTTGAGGATGATCCGTTAACCTGCCTATGCTCGCTTTGATATGCCGATTCAATAAATCGACATCATACAATTGCATACTGGCCGACGGACGTGGGTTGATTTCCAATACAAAACTTTTATCGCCCGACTGGATAAAATCCAGCGAATTCAGCCCCTTCAACCCGAAAGCAGGAGTTAATTTCTTTAGCCAATCGACTACCTGCGCTTGCTGCGCCATAGACAGATCGCACTGATTGATAATCCCTGAAAACATAAACGCTTGGCTTTCGCTTAAACGTACAGCCCATTGCGTATTAAAACCGACAACCTGCACACTTTTTCCGTCAGACAAAAACAGCACTGAATGTTGCACGCCTGCCTGATATTTTTGCCAATAAACCGCCGATTCGATGCGCTCTTGTGGATGATAACGCTTTATCCCCATACCGCCCTGCCCTTGCATCGGCTTAAGCAGCCAATAATCGGCGCTATCCGGCGGCTTAAAACAAACGGCTGGGTGAGGAATATTTAACTGATCGAGGCAGGAAAAAAATACCGGTTTATCATGCAGCTTTATAAAGACATCAGGCGTATTGCCCAGCACCCGCAAGCGACCGGCTAAATAACTTAGGCTTTCAGGATAATATTCAAAACCGCTGCCGTAAATAACGGTCGTAACGACATAATGCTCAATAAAATAGTCGACTGCTGACGCCAGATGTTCTTCGGCTAGCGACAGTATTTGCGTAAAATCTTCCGCATAGCCTTGCATATCAAGGTCGGCATACAGATCAATAACCAGCGGCTTTAATCCCGCATTCCTGGCCGCCTGCGCCAGCATACGACCGGAACCGGCAATAATAAGAATAGTGTCCAATGTGTTCGGATTTTATACTGTGTTGTTATAGGCAATCAAAAGTTTAGCGGTTATCATATCAGTCTACGCCCATCAATGCCGTACAGAAAATCACCGACCCGATTGGCGTAATCCTCATTGGATTATCACTTTCCTCTGTCCCTAACGCTGTGTAGACTTAGAGGAATGTTACCTGTCCACACCAATGCTATGAATGGAGATTGATTTATGAGTATTTCGTTAAGTAAAGGCGGCAACATCAGTTTGTCCAAAACCGATCCCAGCCTGAAAAATGTGATCGTAGGTTTGGGCTGGGATGCAAGGCCCACCGATGGCGCGGATTTTGATCTGGACGCCAGTGCGTTTATGGTCAAGGACGACGGCAAAGTCAGATCCGACAGTGACTTTATTTTCTATAACCAGACCAAATCCGGCTGCGGTTCGATTGAACATACCGGCGACAACCGCACTGGCGCCGGTGACGGCGATGACGAAGCCGTTATTGTGCTGTTGGATAAGATCCCTACGGACATACAACGGGTGGTTTTTTGCGTCACCATACATGAGGCGGACGTGCGCAAACAAAATTTCGGCCAGGTCAATCACGCTTATGTCCGTATCGTTAACAAAGACTCCAACAACGAAGTCGCCCGCTATGATTTGAGCGAAGACGCCTCCGTCGAGACGGCGATGATTTTCGGCGAAATATACAGGCACAGCGGCGAATGGAAATTCAAGGCGGTGGGGCAAGGCTACGCCGGTGGCTTGGCGGCTTTGGCGCGTCAGTACGGCATTAGCATTTAATTTAATTTAAATAATATCAGGAGACAAAGCATGGCAATTTCACTTAGCAAAGGCGGCAACGTAAATTTAAGCAAAGAAGCACCGGGATTGAATAAAATCGTGGTGGGCTTGGGTTGGGATGCGCGCGCAACCGACGGAGCGGCATTCGATCTGGATGCCAGTGCGTTTTTAATCAAACAGGACGGCAAAGTCCGCTCGGATAGCGATTTTTGCTTTTACAATAATAAAGTCGTCGCCGACGGTGCGGTACAACATACCGGAGACAACACCACCGGTGCCGGTGAAGGCGACGATGAAACCGTCAAAGTCGAATTATCCAAGATTCCTGCCGATTTGGACAAAGTTGTGTTCGCCGTGACCATCCATGAAGCCGACGCGCGTAAACAAAACTTCGGCCAAGTCAATCACGCCTATATCCGCGTTGTTAATGAAGACGGCGGACAGGAAATCGCCCGTTACGACCTAAGCGAAGATGCGTCCACCGAAACCGCCATGATCTTTGGGGAAATATACCGTGTCGGCGGCGATTGGAAATTTAAAGCCGTGGGACAAGGCTTTGCCGGCGGCTTAGGGCCATTGGCGTCATCGTTCGGCGTCAGCGTTTAAGCCGATAACGCAGTGTTTTCCATTTCAGATATGCATGATGAAAGCCCATACTTGGCTGTAGACGGTCACCAATGTGGTTCTCAATAAATCAATACAGCTTGCTATAAGGTAGGAATTACCCCATGCATCATCTCGAAACACAGATCGGCATTGACGCCCCGGCCGAACGGGTCTGGTCATTGCTCATCGACTTCCCATCGTATCCTCGATGGAATCCGTTCATTCGCTCTATCGAAGGCATCCCTGAAGTTGGCCAATCGCTGAAAGTGCTCATTCAACCACAGGATGCCAATGGCATGCATTTCTTGCCGACTGTGCTCGCGGCGCAACCCAATCACGAACTTCGGTGGAAAGGAAAATTCATTCTACCGGGACTGTTTGATGGCGAACACTATTTCAAACTTGAAGAAAAGCCTGAGGGCGGGCTTACCTTCCATCAAGGTGAAAACTTCTCAGGCATACTTGTGCCGCTGTTTAGACGTTCTCTGGATGGCCCGACCAAGCAAGGCTTTATCGCCATGAATGAAGCGCTCAAACGCGAAGCTGAGAAGGCTAATGCCTAATCCAGCCTTCGGCTCTGTGGCCAATGTCACATTACTTACATTAGGAACCTATTAGTTATGGCTATCAATTTACAAAAAGGACAAAAAATCTCATTATCCAAAGAATCCGGCGGCGCGTTAAGCAAAGTGGTCATGGGTTTGGGTTGGGATGCTAAAAAACCCAGCGTCGGCTTGTTGAAAGGCATGTTTGGCGGCGGAAGCAGCAACAGCGCCATCGATTTGGATGCCTCCTGCGTATTATTCAACGACCAGAACAAAGTGGTCGACACCGTCTATTTCGGACAATTAAAAAGCCGCGACGGCAGCATTGTGCATACCGGCGACAACCGTACCGGCGAGGGTGACGGCGACGACGAGCAAATCATCGTCGATTTGGCTAAAATCCCAGAAACCGTTAAAGCCCTGGTGTTTACCGTCAGTTCCTATACCGGCGAAACCTTTAATACCGTTGAAAACGCCTATTGCCGCATCGTCGACAACAGCAATAACAATGAAATCGCCCGTTACACCTTAAGCGCGCAAGGCTCGCATACCGCGCAAATCATGGCCAAACTGTACCGCCATAACGGCGAATGGAAAATGCACGCCATCGGCGAAAACGGCACCGGTCGCACCATCGAAAACCTGCTACCGCAAATTATTGTGCATTTATAATGCGGATTTGGTTTAACAAAACGTTTTCCACCATAGGCGCAGTCTTTAGAAATCTTCGTCAGTCAACTCCGACTGGCGAAGTCAGCTTAATTTGTACGCACACGCACGCCACCGCAGCGGCTTTTCTGGCCGCCGACGAAAGTTACCTTGAGCCGGTCGACTTAACGGGATTGGATTATCTGGAATGGTGCGTGGATTTTTGTCGTCAGCATAATATCCAGCTGTTTTGGCCGGGCAAAGAAGCCGCGCTCATCAGCCACCATCATAGTTTGTTTCGGGCAATAGGCACGCAAGTGCTGTCGGTTGCAGATTATGACACCCTCACCTTGCTGCATAACAAGGCGGATTTTTACGCCGACTTGAGTCCCGACGTGGCACAGTCTATGGATTTTATTGCCGTCAATAACGCCGATGAGTTCGATAATGCGGTCACAATTCTATCGGCAAGCCATGAAAGGTTGTGCGTTAAACCGGCCGAGTCGGTGTTCGGCCTGGGCTTTCGCATTTTAGATACGCAGCGCGACAGCATCACCCAGTTACTCAAAGGCGTCGAATACCAGATCCCGCAACACGAGTTGCGCCAGGGCATGAACAACACGCCGCAATTTGCTACGCTGCTGGTGATGGAACATCTGGGCGGTCATGAATGGAGCGTTGATTGCGCCGGGCGGCACGGGCAACTGCTGTGCGCCGTACAACGCAAAAAACCGCTGCTGGCAGGTCACGGGCAAACCATAGACAACAACGCCGACATCCACGGCATGGTGACCCGGTTAACCGCGCATTACCGGCTCAACGGTTTATTCAACATCCAGTTCAAGGACGGCGCACATGGCCCGCGCCTGCTGGAAATCAACCCACGCCCTTCCGGAGGCTTCGGCATGGCCTGTTTATCGGGCGCTAATTTGGCGCATATTGCCTTGCAAAGCATTAAAGGCGAGTCCTTTCAGCCACCGGTAATCCGTTACGGGCTTAAGGTGACAGAGATTAATACCCCGGTGGTTTTGCAGGAAACGTTGTGAGTTTTATCGTTCCCACGCTCCGCGTCACTGCCATTAAGTTAGCAAAGAAAACCCCCTCTCCAGCGGGAGAGGGTTGGGGTGAGGGGGAATTGCAAACAAGAAAACCCTTTAAAATCCCCCTCATCCCAGCCTTCTCCCTCA